>Ga0315282_10001716_pt1 | contig 40976 bp, 35 predicted proteins | sample YL17G07_20_MG_FD_203693 | JGI IMG/M metagenome (GOLD analysis project Ga0315282, IMG submission 203693) | Sediment microbial communities from Yellowstone Lake, YNP, Wyoming, USA - YL17G07_20 | ecosystem: Environmental > Aquatic > Freshwater > Lake > Sediment | place: USA: Wyoming | collected...
ACAGACTATTAACGCATAATGCATACTTATGCATGTCGCATACCAAAAGCGTGCGTACTATTTCTTTCTGAATGCTTATGTTAGGAAGGCTTGTATCTTGTACTAAGATATTCGAATTTTCGGGAGAAGTCGCCACGCTCCTTTTATAAAATCATTTAAGGCATTCTCTTCACAATTCAAGGTTGCGGGAAAAAGCCGTAGTGAGAGACATTCTTTTAAAACCTTAAACATGTTACTGATAGACCGAGATGATATGTATTGACCAAACCTAGAGAACTTGAGTATATTCCCAACGCTAAAGAAGTCATAATTGAAGTCAAGTCTTTGTGTGATATGAAGTGGGTAAGTCGAAAGACATCTCCACTTCAAATGCAGATAGCTCTCCTCTGATTCTTGCCTGTAAACCAGTCAACACGAACACATGTTAACCGCATCGGTTGGAAAGGGTTAAATATGAAGTCGGAATATTCACTATATAGGATTGAGCACGATGCACAAAAGATTCGCTTTTGCAGTACTAGCCGCAGTTCTCGCAGTCACCGTAGTTCTGTATATTCTACTAGCTTTCATGAAACCTTCTCAACCATTACTAGAAGGCACATATTTCTCACTCGACGATCCAAGGCGCACCATAGAATTCCATCGAGACGGAACATTCTACGCCAAACAGCCACTATACAATCCCTCCTCAGGAGAATGGACAAGTTTCACCAACACCGGCAGATGGGAGATTCGAGGGGACGAAGTAATACTTACCATCGGCGAGATCATAGTAACAAAGATGGAAATTTCCGGCAACAGTCTCATAGATGCGGATGGACAAGTTTGTGCGAAACAATCCTCCAATTTTGACGGCCCAAATTTGAACGTAGACAATATTACATTCGGCTACGGAACTATTACCGTCACCTTGAAAAATAATGGAGACTTCCCTGCTTACGTTGGAGGAGCAAACGCAACTCTCGCGGACATCAACTTTCTCTCAGATAACTACTTTCTTAATGAACTGGAAATTCCGCCAAACATCGCAACGAATCTCACATTCCGCTATTCTCCCATGATATTCTTTTTGGACGCTTGGCAGAACCTTTCACCCGGACCCCACAATCTCACTCTAAACTTCAAAGAGTACACCCGCAATGACGTATCCATTTCAATAGGCTTTACTGGAGCCAAACTGGCAATGAGCAACCTTGAACTAAGCTGGGAATACTCGCAGGATACCGGCAACTACACATTGACAGGTTTGAGTTTCAATGTTGCAAACAGTGGAGACCTACCTATTGCCATTTCGAACTGCAAAATTACCATCAGCAACGAAACCGTAACCCACAGACACAATGAGCCATTCTTGCCAGTGGATGAGATCACAGTATACATGAATCTCGGCTGGGGAGACTCCATTATGGGCATAACACCGGAATCGAAACCATTCAAAATAGAACTAGTAAACACCCCAAACACCGGAATCGAAACCATTCTATGTTCTTACGTGGCAATCGTGACTCCGGGACAATAAACAACAATAAATGTGTCAATGGAGCACAGAACGCCCTCTTGCATCCGACTGACCTGCAAATTTCCATTCAACCCCAAGCATATGGCATGCTGGATTCAACATTACATCCATAAAAACTAGTGCCTTCCAAACCGCTGACCACCCACCTGACCTAACCCTCAAACAAGCAAAACACAGACTAACACATTCCACCGCTAGTTTTACTCACTTGAGAGAGTTAAGTACTCAAAGGACTGCCACGCTGCTTCAGATCCCAGAATCAAGGTGAAACTCCAAAAGGCACTTCAATTGTCCGACAAAACATAAATTCCAGCCATCAACAAAACCCGAAAAAGCCTATCCAAAACGCAACAGAAAACCACCAAAAACACTCTTCTTCCAACAGTCAACGCTGATTCAATCTATTCATAAGCGACAAGTCAACATCAACAGCAAACAAGTCTCAAATCATTGTCTAACATACAAGTCCTTATTAACCATGAAGTATTGTGGGAAAGTGGAAAAAAAGACCTTGGAGGTCCCTTATCGGGAGATATCCGCTGGGTTGTTGTTCGAATGGATGATCCTCCACATTTATGGTGTGCCTTCATGGAGATTTTGGATAAAAATGTCACAGGACTAGCACCCAGAAGGCAAGGAGTCTCTACGTACTCGTACCCAAGAGGGTTCAATTACAACTATGCAGTCTAAGTGCGTGCAACGCTTTCTACCAGTCTATTGATAGTCTCCCTGTTTCCTTCAAAATCATTTCTTCCTTCAAGGATAAACAATAGCTTCTCTGCATAGAGCTTTGCTGTCGTAGTCGACGATCCAGTTGGAAGTCTATTTGTATTTTTTCGCGAATTTTTCCTTAGTGGTAAGTGATGAACAAAAAATACAATCTGAGACAGGTTTCATTTCAGTCATTCCACTTGCAGGAAGATTGATCATGTCATAGGAATAGTAGTTTTGGAGTATGTCTTTTGGGAAATAACGTTCTTTTATCACTTCTCCAGCTATGAGAATTCCTGGAAGTACCGTTGCAAATGGCAAGGGAAATCTTTCCTGTGTTGCCGACAGGACAAGTTCGCCGCAGTGGATCGTCAACCAGTCGCTAAAGCGCTCACCTACAGACGGAAGCGTAAACCCGAACTTTTCGCTAGACTTGGTCATTCGGTTAATGTGCTCCTGCGTCAAGCATGCATTAGTATTCCGAAGTTTCGCAATTTCACTTGCGGAAAGACCGGTGACTTCGGAAAGGATTTCTTCTAGTGGACGCTCGACTTTTTTTGGACTGTGAGTGCAGATTAGGCATGGGCTCTTCCCTATGTCAACTCGGCGAACATAGAAATCAGTCAATACAGCAGCGGCATCGAGTATTATTCTGGGCATATCCCACTGCATGTTACGTCTTGTTTCTTTTGTATCCACTGTGGAAATCAGAACATCGATGTTGCCGATTTCTTTAGAGGCTGTCAATTCTTGGTAAGAATTCTGGCAAGCCTGAACGTCTAGCTTTTTGAAGTTGCTCAAAAGCTCTTTGACTGCTTTGACTTTTGGCCTGTTGCTCGCGGAATCTGTCTGCAGAGCGTAGACGTATCGATTCATGTTGCTTGGTTTCACTTCATCAGGGTCTATTAGTGTCATTCGGCCTTCAAGGTCGTGTAGGCTGGCAAGCGTGTAAGCAGCTGCGCCACCGCCAGCACCTACTCCAGCTATGGTTAGATTTCCCACATTTATTGTTGAAGGCAAGCTAGGATTGTTTGCAAGGTCTCCGTTCACCCTATAATCAAAGGCTGAGAAACTAAGTTGGTCTTTGATGAATTTTAGTCTCCACCTGACGTCGAAGGGCGTCTTCTCAGGCAATAGAAGATTTGACTTTTTAAGGAATACCTTCTTGAATACCTCCATTCCTCCGATGCAAGCAGCTGCATAAGCTCCGATAGGATTTGTATGCTCTGTAAAGGTTGTCGCAAGCTCATTTGCTGATACGTAAGCTATCCAGCCGTCTGAGGCTATGCTAACAGTGTTTTTGATGGCGAGGTTTGAAGGCCCAATTGAGAGAACAGCATCCCAATCCCCATGTATTAGGTCAGCGCGTTCAACTTTGCAGTCAAGCTGTAGCTTGTTGATAAAGTCCAGAATATTGTTTTCAGTAAACAATGGAACATTAACTGAGAAAACTACAGGGTCGGGAATCGACACGCTGATGTGTGTCAATACTGGATGTAATCTGGCAAGCATATTTATTGCCATGCACAACGCAAACTGGCCGTTAGCGGTTTCAATAGATTTCTGGTCAGCAATTATCAATACTGCGCCGGGTTCTTCAGCCCATCTTTTCGTGTTAATTCTGGGTTTAGAAAGTAATTGTTTGATCATTTCTAGTGTTCTTGAGTCTGTTCGTTCCTGCATAGGCGTCTCACACTCTTATTAGGGAATCTTCTATGATAAAGCGCGATGAAACATCATCACTCTTCAGAAGCTGCCATTTCCAATTGCCTTTATACTCATAGACGTAACAAGTAGAAAAATCACGGATGTCATTTAAAGCAAAATTCGGGACTACTATCGAAATATACCCTAGCCTATAACTTAATGCTCGTTTCTCGTCTCCTATAGAGTGTCCGAAATTTCCGGGATGAGTGTGAATTTGAGCCAAAAGCAAAAGGTCTCTTTTTTCAAGCTCTTCAGATAGCTTAAGCAGAGCTCGGGTATCTAGTCTTACGCCGCCACCCCAATGTCCTCTTCTAGGGACGATGTAGCTTACCACGTAGGCTTCTTCATTGTTTGGGCTCGGCGCTCCCGCCCAAAGCACAAGCCCTTCCTGTTTGCGGCATCCTCGTTTTCGAAGCACCCTGATGCTCGCTTCAAACAGATTTCTCGGGATGTAATAACGTTTGATGAATTTGACGAGCCTGATTCTCCTGGGCTTGTTTGAAAACGTGGTTAGGGGGTTAGTTTTTCTTTCGCTCATGGATATGCCTTGTCGAGTTCTGCTTGAACCGCCTCGAGTATTGTGGCAAAAGAATATTTTTCAGGTGACCAAGGGCGTGACGAATCTGTTGCATGGCATCCTTCATGGAATTCTCTGATTCCAGGAATGCACAGCTGGGGTTGACTTTGACTTCTACTTATGGCTGCTTGAAACGGTCCGACAGGTGGCCAGTATTGAGCCCCTTCCTGTCTGGTGACTGGGTCAACAAACTGAAAAGACGGGGCCCGCTTTGGGTATTCATCGCAACGCAGCCGCGCCAGAAATGTCTTTTCTGGATGTTTCTTCGGGTGCATACTCACATATACGTCAGAGCCATCTCCATTGATTGCCCACCCGTGGTGTTCAATTATTCCTTTAAGAGACTGTAGTTTAGAGACTTGTTCGTCAAAATAGTGTTTTGAGAGTTCGGGATCCACCTGCCCTTGACCTTCTTTTAGGTGTGTTGAATTACTTCTGCTCCGAGTGGAGATATAACCAAGGTCATGTCATCCGTTATTCCTAACTCGCCAAGACTCTTATCTTCTGGTAATGGTTCATTTTGGCCTTTTATGAAAAGACCATAGTTTCTAGCAGTTGAAGGATCCATGTGTAATTCGGCCATAGCCGAAACTTTTACGGCCTGAATCTTCTCATGCAAGTTGTAAAATCGCTCTATCGAACCGGCGGTGGACTCTATTACGAGTTTGATTCTAGGTGGTTCTTTCTCAACTGGCATTCTTTATGCACCTCCAGTTTTGGCTATAATTGGGTAGTAGGTTAGATGCTTAAAACGTTATCCTCAGAAGTGCAAAGAGAAGCGGTCCATTGCCAAAGGGTAACAAGCCTCTACGTCCCCATACCCAATTGGGTTCGGGGCCACTCCTCTTCAAAGCTTAACGTGGAAGCGAGAGTTCGAAACTCCCGCGTCGCGGGCTACCATGGAAATCGTAGTTAGTACAGCGTTCAAACTCTCGGATCAGCGATGTTGAGCGATGCGATGTTTGATGAACAAGGCTAGCCAATGAAGTTGCTGCCGTATTTATGACGATGATTGAAAGTCCAGAAGACTCCGGAGCGCTCTTATAAGGCTAGACCATTGATGCTACAATTTTGTTAGGCCAGTTCCTCTCCGAATATTTCCCGATGTCTCTGACATAGTGAACTCCAATCTGGAAGATTCGTTTGCGCCCCAAAGCCTTCAACGGCAAATGAAGCCTCAATCGATCCTATCATTCCAGCAGACCTTAGGCTATATCCCTTCGTCAATCCTGCAAGAAATGCGCCAATATAAGCGTCACTTGCCCCTGTCGGATCTCTGACTGTGCGCAATGCTGAAGGAATTTTCTCGAGTCTATTTCTTGCATAGATTGAACTGGATCTGTCTTCTTTTAGCGCGCGCGCTGAGCAGATTAGAAAGCTTGAAACATAAGCTTGAATAACGCGAAGAGACATCATAAGGCAATATCAGCCAGTCTCTTAGCATTTCTGACGAATTCTGAAGAAATCCTGTTCGCGTTCTCATCATTGAGTGTTCTCTTGCCGCTTATTTTCAGATTCTTTATGACTTCCGCAATCTGGCCTACTTGTCTTTCGCACAAACGCAAGTCCAGAGGGCTGTTGATTTGTTGGAATCCTTTTGTTCTAAGATCAGCTCTTATACTCGGATCTTCTTTGCGAATCAATGCTTTGATTTCTTGGGTTTCTGAAGGAATGAGCAAAGAAAGGTCAGATCTGTCTATAAGTTCTTTGAGCGATTCAGCTTCGCTGAAAATCAGAGCTTCTATCGCTTTTTCCGAAATTCCCTCGCTTACATCCTTTAAGAATTGATCTGATCTTTTGTAGGCCCTAACAACCATGTCCTTGACATTGAACTTTATGGCTACTAGTCTGTAAGGCGTGTCGATTTCATCAAGTTGGAACTTTTCTTCGACCCAATGATTCAAATCAAAATCCTTCTTTGCAGGAGTTTTCATAAGCGGAGATACCTGGATAGTTCTCACATTGGCCGGGCTTACCCAGCCCAGTTCTTCGAATTTCTTGCCAAGAACATCTGCCCCAGCTTCAGCCCATTTGATCACACAAACCAAGTCGGTTTTCTCGTTTGCAAGAGCCCGTCTTAGCGTTATATGGGATACTTCCGTTTTGTTCATTATTTCTGCGACTTGTTCCTTTAATCCATCATAAAGATCCTTATAGTTCGCATCTTGACTCAGTTTTTTCATTCGCACATAGATATCAAATTGACCTTTGAGTTTGTAGTATTCATCTTTAGCCGATTCTTGGCTTACAGTCTTCATTTGACTTTCGAGATTTCCGAAGTCCAGTTTCTGTTCTTGGTACAACACCATACAATGAATGAAAGTATATTGCCAATGGTCTTGCTTGTCGATCATGCTTTCATCAAGGTCATCGATAATACTCTTAGCAACGTCGCTCAGACCAAGACGTTTAGACGTTACATATACAAGAAACTTCAACATTCCATCAGAATTGTTTGATGTAAGGTTAGGCAAGTAGCAGAGAATAATCTCTTTAGCAAGCCCCATTTTGATTTCTTTGTTCAGTTCGGTTATTTCACCCCTGTCACACTTTGCCCTATAATTCGTTACGATCTTCTGCCTCGCCGTTCTTGCTTCAAGGGACATCTGTAACAGTTTTGAAAAAATCTGTTCAAACATGCTCGAAAAATCCTGCGAAAAATTGGTGATGTCCGTTTTGATGAACTCAATTTGATTTTTCCTGCGCATTATATCTGAAATAGTCGGACCTGAGAAGACGAGAAAAGTAACGACACCCATGATGTCGGCAACAACTCCAATTAAAGCTAATCCCACATTCTGAAATATCGAAATATAGATCAATATAGCTAATGTTGCCAGTGAAAAAACGTAGAACAAAACTTTGATTAGGAAAGGATTTGTCAACCTGCCCATCTTCTCAAACCGCCTTCAAGTAGAGTATTCCGCTGTACAAATTCCTTTGAGAACATTCTGTCTTTCATTTCTTTCAGAACATTCCTCTCTCCAACCCAATCAAACATATTGCCAACCATAATTATCTGTCCCAAAATATTGTGCCCTCTCAGTTTCGTGGACTCCGCATAGATGCTGTCCAAGGTTTCTTTCTGACAGAAAACATGCTCTCTGCATTCCCAGCCATGGTGATGCTGTACGTATTCTTCCTTGTTCAAGATTCCATTTGTCGAACTGTCGTAACATCGAGGAACGTTTTTTAACGCTAATTTTTCTCTCACTTTTGGAGGAAGCTGGTGACTTTCTCTAAGACTCATCGAATCAGAACCTACGAGCGGAAGCACAATTTGCTCAGCGCAGAGCATATCTGACACGCGATTTGGTGATTCATATCCATGTATCCAAATCCGTTCGGTTCGACCCCTTTCTTTCAGAAGCAAGTTGAAAGTTGTGGCAAACTTGGTGTGATTAACATCTCCGCTCATGTTTACAAGGACTCCGTCGACTGTTGGCAATATTTCTTCTAATCGTTTTTTGATTCGACTTTCCTTCTCGGAAGGCAATAAAGTAGCCAGTGTGGGTTTTCCCAGTTGTCCCGTCTTCCTACTCCACTGTCTGAAGTACTGTTTATAATCATTTGACGTATATTTCCAATAATCGGGGATGACAATTGCTGATGAGTTACTGTCTATTTGTAAATCTGTTAGCGCACCAATTACAAAATCAACTTTAGTTTCAATGCTCTTGAACGTTTTCTTATTCAAGTGCGGGACTAAGAGAAATTCTCCACCGTCTGCTCTTGCTTGTCTAGAAAGAGCATTGAAGGATCTTACTTTGTTCTTGTAAACCTTACCCTTTCGAGCAAGAACAGAGAGATCTATTGGGTTCAGATGGATGGTCTTAACAAGAATAGTCTTAGGTATTGGAAGACTGAGGGACTTCAAAGCACGAAATTCAGAGGGGTTTAAAGTCTTGATAGGAATATTGACATTTAAGCTCCCTAAATTAAGGGAACCACACCTACAGTAGCTTTTGTCATCAACATCGTTGATTCTCAAGGAATACATGCTTTGATGCCAACTAAGATGATATAACTTTGGATTTAAGTATTTTCAGAAGTAAGCTTCCCTCTTCGGAAACTTGAACCAATAAAGATATGTGGATTCGACTATAACGTTTATTGATGATCTCGTAGTTGATTATATGAAATTTGAAAATGTAGTGGAGGGCATACTTAAGGATCAAACGATGTATAGAAGACCAGAGCAGGTCGATGAGTATCTGAAAGAGCGGGACATCAAAATCGAAGACAAAACTATGTTCATTCTTCTTAGGAGGCTAGCAGAGAACAACATCTGGAAATGGTTCCCATACATTTGTCACAAGCTTCCTGATATCGTGTCTACTGAGCAGGAATTTGAGTCTTCTAAAATGCATTGCGCAAAAAATGAAAGGCGATATGGCTCAGGGTCCATTCGCGCGCGCTATATTAAATCGAAGCCAAGATGTTTATTGACAGGAAAAATGGAAGGTTCGTGTGTCGATGCGTAAAGCTTTAAGAAAACATCTTATCTAAACAATGGTCAAAAGGTCGTTGTGCAAAGGAAGAAACGATGCCATCATTCTACAAGAAACTTCTTAAAAACTTTGAGCATTTATCCAGAAGCCTGCATGCCGTTCCAAGAATCCCTTCCGAAGAAGACAGGGAAATCTTAAAAAGACTTGAAAAGCTGAGGGTTAATGACCCCTTCAACAGTTCGTATAATATTGAAGCTAGAAGTCCTCTGATCTGTGGGGCTACTCCTGAACGAATAGTCGTAGAAGTTAGAGAGCATCAAAAGATGCATTTCCTCACTTACTGGTATTTTTGGTCTTACGACAGATTTCCAAGCGACCATGAAGATTGGGAACCTGTAACCTTAGTTTATAAGGAAGATAAATTGGCCAGGGTTGATGCCCGCATTCATGATGCATTAATCTCTTATACTCCTCAGATAGACAATACCCGACCTAAGGTACATTTCTACAGAATTGGGCATACGCCTATTATCAAGGTAAAAGATATAGATCATGATATTCTTTTGAATAGACTCAACGATAACCTTGACTATACAAGAAAAAAATGGTTGGAGCTTTGTTATCAGCGTGCAGAGAGCGATGGCTGGAAAGTTTGTGACCCGCCCAAATTAGAAAGCAGAAAAGGTCCCATGCTCGACGAAATCTTTTGGGGAAAATGGGGAAAACACTCTATTTATTTAAGAGTTTGAGTAGGTTGTCATATTCTCTTTCTATATCTTTCAATAGAAATTCTGCTTGCACTTTCGCTGCTTCAAAGTCTTGGCTGGAAATTGCGCTAAGTCCATCAAAGGTCTGATGTAATACCCTAGCCGCTGGTCTTTCTTCTGCGTATTCTGAGGCTTCCTCAATTAAAGATTCGAATTTCTTGGTAAGAGTAGCAGCTCGCTTCATTGTGCTTCTGAAATCTTTTTCATTGTCAGCTTCGTAAGCATTTCTGAGTAAACTCACAAGTATCTCTAGATAGTCTACATAATATCGATCTGCCATTTCTTCAACTTCTTTTTTAGTTAACACAACCGGCACTATTGATTTTATTTCACCGCCGTATTGAACTATGGTCTCTCTGACTGGTTTAGCCAATTCTTGAGGCACAATTAAGCATGCTCTGCCACACCGGCGCATAAGTGTTCCTTCAAAGACCCCTCGAATAGATTTATGTCGATATATCCTGCCAGCCTTCACTTCACTCCATGGACCATAGCCAAACAATCTTTTGCTTATATCTCGACCAGCAGATCTATACGTCAGTTTTACGGCATGTATTCGTTCTGAACCTTTGTCTTTCCTCTTTTTCAACTTTGTGCCCCTTCCACTCAAATAAGATAGTGTTACCTGACAGATTTAAGCCTTTCGAACCATTAAAAAGAAATATTCAAAAATGCGGTTCGAAAGCTTCTTTCTCTATGATGTTGATACGCAAGATATTTAATAGAGAGTCCTATCAATTACGAATTTGACACTGCTGGGGGCTAGAGTTTGCAGTTTCTCAAGAATCTTAAACGCATGTGCGTATAAGCTGAATCGTAATACAAACGAAACACTTATCTAACCGCTAATCATGCATGCCGAACCGATGCACAACAATAAAGAAATACAAGCCCGGCTACTGCGAGGCTTACTAAACTTCATAATCCTCCAGTTTTTGCAAGAAGAGCCTGCTCACGGCTACCAACTTATAGTCAAAATCCGCAAAATCTATGGCGTTTACTTCGGACCCAGCACGGTTTACCCCCTCCTGAACTTATTGGAAAAAGAAAAACTAATTGAAGGAAGCTGGGAAATCAGCAATGGTCGCCCCAGGAAGATTTACAGCATCACCAAGACTGGAAAAAGGCTTATCGAAACAACAGAGGATTCGCTTAGGCTGATCCGAAGCAAGATGGAAGCCTAACCGTCCTAAACCAGAAAAATAGTGTGATTACTTGAGGGTATTTTTAAACTCTGTGTATGGGAGAATAGAGGTGATACCTTCCTTTTGCCCGCCCCTTTTTACCCTCAATTTCAACATTATTTTCCATACTTGACTGTTTTTCCCTTACATCTGTAATATATTCTCCAGCTTTTTTGTCCCTTGACATTTTTTGATGCCTCAATTGTTTAAAAAGCCCTGCGCGTAAAATCTGTTGAGGGGCGCGATGGCATTGTCAACAACGGAGGCAGAACAAAAATGAAGCGAAAAATAATTCCCCTTCGCATCGAGAACGATGTTTTGGAGGATATTGAAAAAATACGCCTGGACTGTGAGAGCAGAAATCATCGTATAAATGTTCTGTTGCGACAAGGCCTTGATGCTTCGCCGCTATCTTTTATGACGCCTGAACTGCGCGAGAAGGTGATGCGTGAAGCACGACAAAACAACACTAGTCCGGTGACGCTTGTAAATGAAATAATAGCCAATTACTTCACGCCTGAACAGAAACTCGTGACAACAAACAAGAAAATCTGTGAAAAACAAAAAACTCTAGATGCTACGTTCGAGAAATTGATACAGGATAAACTCAAACCAGGCTACTACTCCCTGAAAGAACTAATGCGCCTCGCGAACCTAGCCGGGGCAAAAGATGAAAGAACGCAAAAACGACTAGTCAACACGGCTGCAGTCAATCAAATTTTATATCGAGTAAACAATACTGTTTTTGAGTTCCAGACAGAAAGATTATGCCCGCATTATCGGGAAGGCCAGTGCGTCGTCCTGCTCAAATACGCAAAAGAGAGAGGGTTCACGCCAGCCGAATGTGGATGTGTCGCGTTCGAGTTTAAAAGCAGAATTGACCCACAACGTCCACTCATCCCCCCCATTCAGGAAGTATGCCCAAACTTTCTCTTTCTAAAAAGGCAAATGTCCAAAGCCAACAAACCAGAAATAGACCAGAAAAGCAAACGAGAAGTGCGCGAAACCTTTGAGGCTACACCCGTAGTAGACTGGGAAACGTGCGAACTCAAAACCAAAGATGGCGAATGCCCAATTCTAAAAACACCTTGCCAAGAAAAAGTGAAGCAAAATTGCCATGTCTGGCGCTGGAAACAAAAAGGAGAACAGAAGAATACTAGGCAGGGCGAATGAGCCGCTCAAACAGTTTTTAACTGAAAAGTGAGATCTTGAGCCATGACGAGCTCGGAAAAAGTGAAATCGTATTTTACGAAATTTCTGCTGTGTGTTCCAGCTCATGGCGCACCCCAGCCCCTGCTTCTGAAAGCCCAAAACGAACCATCAAAACCGCACCAAAAATCCCTAAAAAATAAGGATTCCTCAGTAGTTAACAGAAGTTAAGAGATCTTAAGATCTCTTTTATTATATTTGTGGGTGCACAGATTTGAGTTAGTAGTTGTTGGTGGTTAATTTTTGAGGTTTTATTTATATACTTACATATTACGTGACCTGTTGTAACGTCTAACTTTTACGGTATACCCTCAGGCCCGCACACACAAAAGGTACATATCCCGACACCTCTCCACTTTTTTGCGTAACGTGTAACTTTTTAGTTTTCGGGAGGCTTTCCACGTCTGCTAGTTTTTAGGCTAACCGGTTGATGATGAAAAGGATGGAACTTGCCGTTCTGAGGTTTTTGCCTGTGCGACAACAGGCTACTTTGTATATCGCTTGGGGCGTCGAAAGAGAAAGGTAGCTCTCGGGGCTTCTGAAGGCAGCACGCTTTAAGTCGTTGCGCCTTCATTTTCGTCTACGCCAGCCTTGAAGGCTAGCGTTTCGACAACACCGTGTGTCAGGGTTTTGAGACCCTTTAGCCGAACGATGTTGTCAACCCTCCAAAAGATGGAGAGCGGGTAGAAATTTTCACTACCCTCGTCAGGACGATTCTCGGCTTTAACTCGTTTTCACAATTTTATCCAAAAAGGGGACTTAGAGGAAAGCTGTTGCGCTCGCTTCGCAAAACTGCTTCAGCTCCTTCAGCTCTCGCTTTTCTTTCTCTATTGCATTTATTCTTTTTTGGATTTCCTCTGTGGCACTTTTGATTATGGTCGCCTTGTTTGTTTGGAAGAACTCGATTGTTTTCCGGCATCGTTTCATTAATTCGGGGTTTTCAGCGTATGGTTTGAGCCAATAGCGGACGAAACCGAAAGCAGAGAAAGTCACTGTCTTCTTTTTGTTGCACTTAATGCACTTGATTCGCATCGCAGGCAAATAGACGTAGAAAACCTGCCACTCGTGCCTGCATTCTCGTCTTTTTCTGATTTGTCTGATACAATTTAGCAAGTTTTCGCCTTCTACAACACGAGCGTGGCCATTTGACAGTCCTTTTTATCCTTTTCCAGTCGCCGAATGTGTCGCTGGATTTTTGGTTCATTGGCCGTCCCAAGAGAACCTTCCAAAAGTTTTTGGTAGACTGTTAGTTCTTTTTCGAGTTCGCGGATTCCTTCTCTCATTGTCTCTTCCTTACATTCTTTGAGGAACTTGGCTATTCTCTGTTTTTCCACCTTGGTTTTGTAAATGGTCTTTCCTTGTTGCAGGCTTCGGTAGTAGGGTAGAAAAACGTGTTGAAGTATTCCTAACATGTCTGTCGCAAGTAACTGTGCTTCAGCGTCGCAATGTTCATCAGTGCAAGTCAACCAAAAAACCCCGTGAGTCTCACCTTCAAATTTCCATGGGTGCTGATGTGGTTTCCGTCGTATCCGCCTATCGACGTATTCTGCGAATTTTTGGTCTAGCTTCGTGGTCGCTGTCTCGGGAACATTTTCAATCCACATAAGGGATCGAAACGGATAGACACCCCAATCCACCTTACGTTGTTGCTTCTTTACTGCCTTCGTTCGCTCCAGATTTCTCACGGTTTTCCGTAGCAGTTGAAAGAGCTCACTATCATAGTATTCGAGTTCGCTTTGTTTTTCTTTCTTGATCTTCACTTCCCATTTCGTTCCTTCTTCCTCCTTTTTAGCCGGCTCTTCGTGGTGGAATGACTTGTTGCAGCTGTTTGGCCAGTTGTTGTACTGGAACGCCTTTTTTCATCAGGTTGCGAAGGGCATAGTAGAGTTCTTGCAAGTTTTCAGGCGGAGTTGGAAGCATCAACCAAGCGTTCTTGTCTGAAGCAATGAGTATGCCGGTTTGTTGTCCGCAGTGTCTGCATTTAGCTAACATCGCTGAAGTGCCCACATTGTCGAACTGAACGGTTGCTTGAGCCACCTCGCGAACGATTGTAGCGTTCAGAAGCTCCTTACCGCAAAATGGACAAGGAAAACTCTCGTATGGCACATTTTCACCTCCCAAAACTTCATTCTTTTGGAGCTTGGACTGCTTTCCCGCTCGTTGTCGCCAGATTTCCCAGAAAGACGCTTTTTACGCCGATTTTTCTTAGATTAAGCCTTGTTTTCCCGTCTTTTTATCGTAAAATCAAAGTCTCCGATGACCCCAAAAATTACCTCATTTCCCCGCTTTCCCGGAGAAATGTTTCGACGCGCAAAAAGCGTCCGTTGAGCGTTTAAACAGTCAAAGCTTCAATAAAGTAATGTTTTCGTCGCCTTTTAAACCCTGCAAAGTGAACGTCTGAAGAGAAGCCGTTTGATGTTAAAGCCAACCGTTTTAGCTAGGTTAAATCCAGGGCGAACCATGTCCTTGTGCTAAAGTGCTAAGACATCGCAAAGTTTACTTATTTTCTTAGTTGGCGTTTTGTTCTCTCAAAGTTTTTTATTCTGTTTCCAACGTCCGTTCTTGCAGTCCTTCCATCATGGTGAGACCCCCAACGGCGAGGTTTGACCATAGAAAGGCATCGTTTTTCTTGGACTGTTTTGTTTATCTGCACAAGTGAACTCGGAACTATTTGCGGGCTTTTTAAAGGCTTGTATTCACAGTTTGTTGAAAATCTTGCCAACTTGGCGACACGTATGGAAAGGAACAAAAAAGGTCAGAAAAATTCGCAGAAAAAGAAGGGTTGCATAGTGGTAAAAATGGTGTATTGTGGAAAGAAAAACTGCTCCAAATGTCCACACGGCCCGTACCGCTATAACGTCGTCAAAGTCAAAGGAAAACAGACTTGGCAATACGTTGGCCGGGCGAGCTGAACTTTCGCATTTTTAACATTCCAGATTTTATCCCATCCAGATTCTGAAGAAAAACTCTTGAAACCGCATCCACCATAGCCTTTGTCCCGTTCGCTCTCGGACCCCCTGCCAGCTTCGTCGCCCAAGAAGTCTTGCGCAACAGTCTCATGTCGATTAAGGTGGATCATTTGGTTCTGATTTCGTTTGGCAAGATATTAACGACTGACAGGGGTTGGTAAGATATTAACAACTAGAACGGGTTGGTAAGATATCGCTAAAAGCGGACTTGGACGTAAATTCGCAAGAGAAAAAAACGGGAAAACCAGAGATAAGCCCAACAACAAAACAAGAAAGCAGAAACAAAACAAGAAGAGAACGAACAAAACAAGAAGCAAGCAGCAGAAGAGGAGGCCAAAAAAACTGGAAAAAAGACGCAAACGAGCTGAGAACAAGCTGGAAACAAGCAAAAACGAGACTAGACGAAAAGCAGAAACAAAACAGGCGGACAAAAACAAGAACAGAACAAACAAAAAAGATAAAAAACATAAAAAAAGGGTTAATTAAGCCCACTTAAATGGGAAAAAAAGTGTCAAAGAAAAAAATAGGACACATGGGGGATAGATCAAGGTCCCAGTGGCCTGTGTGGCAAGTTGTGACAGAAAATGGGGTTTAACAGGCAGAAATTAAGAGTAAACGGACAAAAATAGAGGGTGAAAGCAGTGGAAGACGTTGGAATCGCTTAAACGGAACCAAGAAGTAGGGGTTGCACGCTTTCAGATGATTTTTGAACGTTGAAAACTGTTTGTTTCACGGCTTTAGGGGCTTCTAAGCGAAAATCTTCTTAGCTTTCTTTGCTGGAACGCCCACGTAAGGTGCGGGTGTGACCTTCTTGTACTCTGCTACTGGCGGCATGAATCCTACTCCATACGCAACTGCTGGCGCCTGCGGATACTCAACCGTCAAGTCGACTGGCACATGCAAGCCTTGATAAATGCGGACTCCCTGAATTCTGTCGACGATGTTTATGTAGCCTATTCGCTTAACCTTGCCTGGCTCTTCGATTTCTAGGTTGAAGTTTATTTTGGGAACACCTACGAAACGGTATTTTCCTTCGCCTGAGCTGACGGTGTACAAGACATGCCAACGCACAGGACTTGGAAGAAGCTCAGCGTCTCGCCATCTAGGCAACCTTTTAGCTGCTGGGTTGGTTTCCAGAAGGGTCTATAGTGAAATCCCTTTATACACCATCAATAAAGACGATTTTGGAGCAATGGCTTTAATTGGGTTTTTCGCGAAAATGAAGTTATGATACTTGCCGCTATTTTTCGTCTTTTACCTGTACCAATTATAATTGTCGGTGGCTTCATATCCGCATTTTAGACAAGTGGCTCTATATTGCCCTAGTGGAGCGCTTCTTAGAGCTGATTTTCCTGGATATGGTGCGTTCAGTCTTGCCCATCTCGCCGTATGACACCGCCCTCTGCACAAAATTTTTACGAGGTATTTGTGTGGAGTTGATGCAGCATACTCTGGCAGCTTTTCTGTTATCGTACTCTCAGGCGGTGTGGAGACCAAGAGTTCCATCATTCTCCGATGATATTCAGGGTTTTCTTCTTCTGCATCAAATATAACATGAACCGGGTTAAATTGGTCGGTCCAGCTAAAATCTCTATCATCAGTCCACGAGACTAAGAATATCTTCTTCGCCTTTCGCCTTACTAGATCCTGAACGCAATCATCACCCGTATCATATTCTAGAGAGTCTATTGGATAGACCATTGCCACATCAATGTTGTAAGGTGATGAACGCCATGACATCGGATTTATTGTGTCTACATAAAGTGTGTATCTACCTTGAACGCTTATTGGAACTCCCGTTTTTGGCTCTTTGGTTAAGTTTAACACTGGTGACAAGAATTCTCTTATGTTTCTGGCGTGGTTAGCTCGAAAAAGTATAGTTGCTGGAGTAGGATATTTTGAAAGAATAATAGAGAGGGCAAGAACGTGTTTTTCATTTTGGTATGTGCCAGTTAAGAGCAGGAATTTTTCGGCAGCTTGAAGAAAGGATAATATGCTTCGAGTTGCATTTTGTCTTGTATTCATTACCTATTCTCCTTCAATAATTTCTAAGCTATTTTGAAGGCGTCGAGGTTTAAAAATACTCCCAATCTTCGAGAAGTCGATTTTCCTAAATCTCTATCATCGATATTCTGTCAATCTTCTTTCCTATCTCACTTTTCATATAGTAAACGTCTCTTCTCCCACAGCTCAACCAAGTCTATGTCTTGTCCTTTTTGCATCATTTCTTCATGAAGTGCTTTTGTGGTCTCAGCGAACTCAATTTGACCTAGAATCAGAAGCTTAAATGGATTTACCGACATGCTTAGAATGCTGGAAGTTATCACCTTATTCTGTGTTTCTTTACGAGGCAAATTCAAGCTTCTTATATATTCAAAATCCTCAAATATCCAACTAATGAAAACATGGAGTCCTTCAAGGTTCTTTCTTCTACACCAGTTTAAGAAAGAATCCTCTTTAGCCACGTAGAAGAATAAGGCATCATATGCTATGCCATTAAGATGTTCAAGTATTTTGAACTGTCTCATGCTTTGCTCCATTCTTTGGAAAGCACTTAGCATGCCCTTGATTGAATTCACAATTATCTCAAAATTCCGAAAGAGAGAGATTTGTTGTTGCCTTAGTCCCTCATACCTGCGGTCTCCCCTAAATCTATTCACGAATTCAACGTGCGCAAGGTATTCATCATAGTTAGTAAGATAGTTTGCCATGAAAGACACAGATTCATCGCCTCCAATATCTGGCACGCTCAAAATACTATTAGGCAAAGTGCTTACGTGACAAGCCTCATGAAGCAAAAGAGCGTCAATCCTTTCTTCAGTTAGTGTTCTTAATAAAAGTGGACTATATTTCAGAGTAAGATTTCTTTGCTCATCAATAAATACTTCAATAAACTCTGGTTCTTGGGTAGCTTCGAGTTTAAGGGAACGATATTGAGCGCCTACATCCTTAAGAGAGCTTTCGAACATAGACTGAATTTGTTCTTCAGAAAAATTTGATTTTACTGGCATTTCTGCCATATATTGCTTAAAGAATTCTTCAAAACTTAATTTGGGTGTAAAGCCTTCCTCTTTTTTAGGTTTTGCTCGAGTAGCTGCTCTCAAATGTGAAGGAAGTTTGCCCTTGTGATGGTGCATGTGCTCCGCTAATTTTCCTTCTGGAACAGTCCTGTGACAGCGAGGACAAATCACCATTCGCGGTCGCTTAGGCATATCAGCTTAACACCATACCATATTTCTTTCTCAACACACTTTTATGCTACCGTTTCATCCGCTTCAGAAGAAGTTTTTCTCAAAATCCGTACTAGTTCATTAGGTTCCGCTATGACCTCTCCGCATATTTCACATTTTGATACTTGAAGAGGTTCATACATTGGAATCATGACTTTCACTTTGGGCTCTGGACTTGGCTGTTCAATAAAGAGTTTGTTTACTAGAACACGGTTCCAACATCCACAGTTTGGGCACTTCATTCTCAAAGTCCGCCTCATAATTTTCACCTTGTCAAGACAAATCGGTATGCTGTGAATGTTCCTTCGGTCGTTCCGTAGAGTTTTTTGATGTAGGCTTCTGCTTCTTCGACGTTCTGGGCTGTGGGGATTATTTGTTTGAAGTCAAGGCTTTGCAGAAGTGTCACTAGATTTCCTTCATCTGTTCTGACTATTTTTCCTCTGAGAATTTTTCTGCTGCATTGAAAAACTGCTTGGTCTCCAGACTTCGCTTTGCCCTTTCTCAACTCGATTGTCTTTTTGCCTGTTTTTATCCGCTCGAACACTTCTTTCTTAACCATGAATAGAGGCGTTTTCTTCACCATATTATGGGTTGACTAAATCTAGAGACTTGGATAGTTTAGTCAGGGTATTTAAGATGTTTCAGGTCTAATGAGGTGGCCTGAAGATAGTGTTGACAACGAAATTGGTTGTTTTCTCTGTCTCACTTAAGACTCTTAGGACTGTTTCTTTGAAGCGAGGGTCCAAAGGAGTGTTGATACATTGGTCAATTATTTCTACATAGAATGCATCCATCTTTAGCCTATTAATTTCTTCCTCTTTAGCAACCAACTTTGAAAGTTCCTTCTTCAATATCTTGGAGTCCCCCTTTTCCAGAGCGTTGATTCCCGCAAGATATTCTGAAAATACACTTAGGGCAGCTTCAGTGGCAGAAATTTCCTTTTTTAATGTCTCTTGGAGTTCTCGAAGTTTAGAAAGAAAGCGATATTGTTGCAACTTAATAATATGTGCCTGTGTTTTCTTTGTATGCATCTTAATGTAATGCTCTAGGTCATCAGAAGAAATTTTAGGCGTGCCTATGGTATGATACGCAAAGGCTTTGCCTAGCTCCTCCTGACCGATTATTAATAGAGCATAAGCGTGTCCATAGCTTTCAATTTCTATAAGTTTCTTCGCGTCTTTTATGTACTGCTCAACATTTTCAACACATGCGCTACGAGCTTTCAGGTAAAGATTCTGGGACAAGAATTTTCTACCTCCACAGTAAGCAGTAACATTTTTGGATAAATAAGACTTGCAACACGAGCCTTTTCAGTTGTAGTGCCAGAATTCAACCTATTTTATATGCTGTGTAAGGAGTTTGTCACTTTTACTTTACTCTCTCTGTTGTTCGCTTGGCGCATCCATTCTTTATATGATTTTCTTGCGATTTTCTGTTGATTGGAGGGAAGTGAATGGAATGGGCGAGCCTGTTTCGTTGCAAGATGTTCCTGGAGTTGGTTCTGCTACAGCCTCGAAACTTCGTCAAGTTGGGATTACGACTATTGAGGCTCTTGCCGTGACGCCCATATGGGAGATAACTGACAAGACTGCTATTGGTTTTGAGAAAGCGCTTCAAATCATTCTGGAAGCCAGAAAGCTTGTTCAGGCTGATTGGACGACGGCGAAGGAGTTGTGAGAAAGGCGAAAGGGCATGCTGAGGTGTTCGACTGGCTCTCAGAAGTTGGACACGCTTTTGGGTGGTGGAATAGAGACTAAAGCCATGACGGAGTTGATAGGCGAGTATGGTGTGGGCGAGACGCAAATATGCTTGAAACTTTGCGTTTAGACCGATTCTTGGCGTTGATAGTAGCGTAGTTTTTGACAGCAAATTTTAGTATCTGGACTTGTACATATAATCTGGAGGGGAGTTTCGTGCCGCCACCTGCAGTCAAGACTATTCGTGATTTGATATACTGGCAATATTCAAAGATTATTTCGGAGTCTGCTGGCGCTGGAAAGAGGCAGTACGGCTTCGTGATGGACAGGTTCAAGAAGCTTACTTCAGGGGAGATTTCGTGGTCGACTTCTATTAGGGAGTATGTGAAAGAGCGTGAAAAATCGGGAGAATGCATCTATTGTGGTGGCAAAGTCGACTTAACTCTTGACCATATATTGCCAAGGTCTCGAGGTGGGCCTGATTCTCCCGATAATGCTGTGTGGGTTTGCAGGAGCTGTAATTCTTCGAAAGGTGACAGACGACTATACGAATGGTATGAGCTCGATAGGCGATATGAGGTCCCCAGGATACCCGAGGGAAAATATCTGAAACTACTCTACGTCTTGCATGAGCAAATGGGCACCCTGAACGTGAAAGATGTTTCAGAACTCTGCCCCAAATGCGACCTAGGACCAAAATGTCCAGAAAGAGAAAAACTTACCGTCTACTGCCTGGAAGGGTTGTTCCGTAAAAGGTAAGTGTTAGAAGTCATATTAGTCTTAAAGTAATCATGATTAGGTTGCGTTGGTGGGTGTAATGGGGCTGTCACCCGGTGTTAGATTCGACTATAAGTTCTGGTCAGATCAACTTCGTGAACTTGGCTATCCCATTAAGCCTATCGAATTGGACCTTGCAACACTTAAGGAAACTAGAGCTTTGCCTTCTGATGTCGAGGCGTCTAAGGTTTTGAGGCTTTATTTTGATGATTATGTTGAAGCCGCTTTGGTTGAGTTTAGCAGTTCGGTTAAGCTGAGAAGAAGTGTTTGCACTAGAACGGCGCGTTCTTGGAAAGAAAACAGGCTGATTAAACCGTTGTTGGTTTGCACGAATGGGGTGGATAGCTTTGCAGTCATTGTTCCGGGGAAGGGTATTGGAGGTGAGGCGAAGGTTCTGGGGCTTTCGGATAGGCTGTATAGGACTGATCTGGACGTTCTGGAGTCTATGAAATTTCCAGGAAAGCCTGAGGAATTGAGCGGTAACTATGACAAGGTGTTCTTTCCATATGAAAAGGTTAGGGATGAGTTCTTTGAAGGTTATAGGGACCTTTACGAGCGGGTTGAAAAAGCTGTAAAAAAGGAACTAAAGAGTGAGAGTACGTCTTATGCTCAGCGTTTTCTTGGTAGGTTAATGTTTCTTTATTTTCTGCAGAGGAAGGGCTGGCTCAAGGGAGATAGGCGCTTCATAGATACCGTTAAGGACTACCGGGACCTGAACAAACTTTTCTATGAGAGTCTCAATCGTGAAGACACGCCGGGCATTCCTTTTCTGAATGGTTCTCTTTTTGAGAGGGAGGAGTATATGACTGCCCATGTGGAAAGTCGTCTTTACCCAAAGATGGACAAGTTGTTCAAGGAGGCTCGAGATTTTTTCAACGATTACAATTTTACTGTCGACGAGACATCCCCTCTTGAGGTGGAGGTTAGCATTGACCCAGCGTTGATCGGCACTGTTTTTGAGAATATGTTGCCAGAGTATGAGAGAGGCTCAAAGGGCACGTTTTACACTCCGAGAGGCGAAAGCTCGTTCATTTGCAGACGTGCTCTTGCTAATTATTTAGGGTTGGAGGATGAAATTTCACCAGATGGCAAGACTTTCATTGATGGCTTGTCTAAGTATCTTGAGCAGCTTGCTAAAACAAAGAGTGAAAAAGAGGTTAGGGAATTTAGGGAAAGACTCCTATCTTTGAGGATTCTTGACCCGGCTGTGGGTTCTGGTGGCTTTTTGCTTGTTATGATGCAAGAGATCATAGGTATTATTCAAGAAGCGGATGCAATGGTTGGTTGGAGAACCGACCCTGAATCATATAAGAAGAAGATACTCCCAAACTTGTACGGCTTTGATATCGAGCCAGAGGCTATTGAGATTGCAAGGTTGAGGCTTTGGCTTTCTTTGATAATTGATCAGAGAGAACCTGAACCCTTGCCAAACTTGGACATGAACATAATAGTCATTAACGATTCTCTCCGTCAACCAGAATCTCAACGTTCAATCGATCCGAAAGTCGAGGAGTTAAGAGAGGCTTTCGCTGAAGTCAAAGCAAAATATCTTAATGAGCATGACGCAAAAAACAAAAAGAAGCTGAAGGAACAGCTTCAAAAAATCTCAGGGGAAATTGCAAAGAGAACGGGAACGGACCCAAACGTAGTGGAGGCTTACATGCCACAACGGGCAAACATTGTTGTAATGAATCCTCCCTATGTTAGGCAAGAGTCTTTGTCTGATGCAAAAAAAGATTATTACGTTAAGGAGTATTCTTTGAGCAAAAAGTCTGACCTTTTTGCATATTTTCTTGTTCGCTCCTTGAATTTGCTTTCGAACGATGGCTTTGCTTCTGTCATATCGTCTGATAAATGGCTTGAAACAGATTATGGCACATATCTTCAGAAGAAGTTGAAGGATCATCTTATTGCTATATACGGTCAACGCGAAAGGGTTTTTGGTGCAGATATAAACACGGTGATAACAGTTTTTGGTTATAAGAAAATGGACACGCCTGCGCAATTCACTTATCTCGAATCGTATGGGGGAAAAGAGCTAAGGCGGCATGTTGCAATTAAAAGAAATGAGCTTGTTCCTGGAAAGTGGTTCTATCTTAGGGCTCCAAAGATATTTCTTGAGAAAATACTTCCAAGGTTAACAAGTCAATTTGGCACTTTGGCAGATATAAGATTTGGAACTAAGACTGGTGCAAATGAGTTCTTTTACATGAAGGATGTGAGCCATCTTTATCAGTCTGACTTCTTAAGTGACCCAAAGAAATTCGAGGAATGGGGTGTGAAAGCTAAGACTAAGGTAGACCTCGAAAAGCAAGGGCTGGTTTATATCCAGAACGAGGGAGGAGAAAGATTTGTCATTGACAAGAAAGATGTGACACCTGTCATACGTAGCCCTACAGAGCATGAATCATACATTATCAAAAGCGTTCCGTCACTTTTGTTCAAACCGGACCCTGAAAACAAACCTGGCGTATATTCAATGAGGTACATTAGGTGGGGAGAAAAACAAGATGTCGAAATCAAAAAAGGCAAGAAGAAAGGGACCGTTATCAGGGGATACCATAACTTAACCACAATCAAGGCCCATCGACCTTATTGGTTTAATGCCCCTGATCTTGAACCTTGCCATATCATACCGAATCGCTTTATCCGTGAAAGGCATTTCACTTCATTAGCAAAGAGCAAAGTCCTCGCAAGTGATGCATGTGCACTGGTATATCCAAAACACAACAAAGCAATCAATCTTTGGCTATACATGAATTCAACCATTTTCTACCTTACTGAAGAACTCTATGGAATGAGAATGGGAGGAGGCGGAGCTGCTCTTGAAATACTTGCAGGTGAATATCAGAATTTCCCAGTTTTTGACATATATAGTGTTGAAGTAGCTAATAGTCTGGTTTCTCTTCTCGACCGAAAAGCAATGAAATATCATGAAGAAATAGAAAACCAAGAAAGACGAAAGCTTGATCTATTTATCCTGAAATCTATGGACTTTGACAACCCAGAAAAAGTGCTTGAGGAATTGTATGCTGCATTCCTAGAAGTTGTCAAGGACCGCTTAATAAAAGCGTACCGCCCTGGTGAAGGAGGAGAGGAAACCTCTTTAGAAAGTGAGGAAAAAGACGAATGACAAAAATAATTGACAATTCCAAGGAAAAACTTGCATCGGCTCTAAGTAAGGAGTTTAGCGAACTTCATGAAATTGCCATCGCATCTGCCTATTTCAATATTCGGGGCTATGGTGCCCTAAGTAAAGGCCTCAAAGGCAAACCACTTCTATTCCTCTTAGGCCGAGAACCCACTGAAAGCATCAAGTGGGAAGAGGAAGTTCTTAAGGAATTAGAAGAAAAAGAGGACGACCGAGACTATTTCGAGCTTCTACAGGAAACCATCAAATATTTTGAAGAGCCAAAAGTACAGATAAGAACCATAACAGGGCCATTCTTTCATGGAAAAACATACATTGCTGCCAGCCCAAGTCTAAAAGAAGCAAAAAACGGTGTTGGCTCAGTAGGTTCAAGCAACTTCACGTATGGAGGACTAGTATATAACAAAGAACTTAACATGCTGAACACAGACAGAGAAGTAGTCAAAGAACTAATCGAATGGTTTCTGAACCAATGGAACATAGCCCAAGACTTCAAAGAAACATTCCTTTCATTCCTCAAGAACTACATCACAACAAGAAGCCCCTATGAAGTCGTGGCAAAAGCACTCTACGAAACATACAAATCAAACATAGAAGTGTCACCCGAAAGCCTCAAACTTAAAACACTCTACGCACACCAAGTCCTCTCATTCCGAGACGCCTCAGCAAAACTCCAAGCCCACAACGGCGTCCTAATCGCTGACGCAACAGGACTTGGAAAAACTAGAACAGCTCTAAGACTAGCCTTAGACGCCATAAGAGACGGAAAAAAAATCCTCCTAATAGCCCCAAAAAGCATCCTTGACACAACATGGGACGATGAGATGGAGAAAACAAATATCCATCTCAAATGCGTATCGTCAGAAAAACTCTCAAGCGACCCCGACAGCGTCGTCAAACATTTTTCAGACCGAGACTTCATAGTAGTAGACGAAGCACACTATTTCCGCAGCCCATCAACCAACAGATACGCCGCACTAAGAGACCTAATCATCAAGCAAAACGCCCAAGTGGCATTAGCGACAGCAACACCAGTCAACAACAGCCTCATGGACCTCTACTTCCTTCTCTCCCTATACCTAAAAGAAGACTGCATCAACGACCTCACAGGCCAAACACTCAGAGGCTACTTCACAGCTAACCAGAAACGCTGGCTTCAACACCAAAAAATCGAAATGGAACCCATCCTCGAACGCTTTATAGTAAGACACTCCAGAGAACTAGCCAAAGCCCTAGACAAGGAAGGAAAACTAGACTTTCCACAAAGAGTCTTAGACTCAGACGCACGCTGTAAATACACAACAAACATAGACTACCAAAAAATCGACGAAATGCTCGACAAAATGAACTTCGTCTTCTACGACCTCTCGGTTGACAGACTCGCAGGCCAAATGAAACTACCAGACGGCGCTCCAATATCTCAAGCAGTAGAAGCAAAAAACAGAGAATTCCTCAAAAAACTTATCAAAATAATTATCATCATAAACATATTCAAAAGACTCGAAAGCAGTGTCGAGGCATTCAGAGCAACACTCACATCACTTGACGAATACATAGTAAAAGCAACCAAATACGCCCAAGAAAAAGGCTACTTCGTTCCCCCAGCCCTTAAAGGAGACCCGCTCTTTACCCTCGATGAAGGAATACCAGATCCAGAAGAACTATTCTCAAAAGCAAAATATGCAGCAATGATCAACTCTCTAAAGCTAACCCCCCAAGAAGTCAAGAAGTTCATCTCCAATTGCAATGAAGACAGACAAATGATCAAAAAACTTATCGGAATCATTCCAGCCGCAGACAAAAAGTACAATCAATTCAAAGACAGGCTCACAGACATAGTCAAACAAATACCACTCAACGTCAACAATGGAGTCATCATATTCTCCCAATATACCGCCACCGCAACATACCTTCACGATAGACTAAAAGACGAAAAATTCAAACATCCTATCCTGCTCACAACCGGGACAATATGCAAAGACCGTGAAGGCAAACACAGCAATAAAACAAGCGTCATAAGAGATTTTCAAAAAGGCGGAGGAATACTCGTCAGCACAGACGTTCTAAGCGAAGGCCAAAACCTGCAAAATGCCCAATACGTAGTAAACTACGACTTCCCATGGAACCCAGTCGTGCTCATACAAAGAATTGGCAGAATAGACCGAATGCTTTCCCAACATGAGATAGTCTACCTCACAAACCTACTCCCCAAAAACGGAGACCCAAACGATCCCGCAAGCCTTGAACATTTCATTGGGCTAATGCAGAAACTCTACAGCCGTCTAGAAGCCATCAGATCAACGATTGGCCTAGATGCATCCACCTTAGGAGAAGAAGCCGCACCAAAAGACTTCGGATTCCAAGAAGCAATCGCCAAAAACGACCCAACACTACTTGACGTCATGACAAAAGAACTCGAACAATTCACAAACAGCCCAATGGACGCCCTCGCAAAGATAATGAGCGAAAAAGGACTAGACTGGCTACAATCACTCCCCAAAGGCATAGGCGCCTACAAACAAGGCAAACGCCAAGGCCTATTCATACTCTTCACCGACGGAGAAGAACGCTACTGGAGACTCAAATACTACGACAAAGGAAAAGAAACAATATCCTCCCCAAACGAAATCATCAACATCCTTCTACAAGGGGAAAACAAAAACAGCGGAGAAAACATCGAATACGAAAAACTCATCGAACGCATGACCCAAATCAAACAAGAACTCAAAACAGAAATTGAAGCCAGCAAAAGAAGAGAAAAAGCCATAGAAGGATTCCCAATAAAAGCAACATCAATCATAAAAGAAATCTACGATGAACTAGCCAAATCAGGAGAAGACGGAGAAAAGCTAGCCATAGCATTCAGAAAAGCCTCCAGTAGGCAAAGCGTAGTCACAGCCTTGAACCGCGCCAGAAGAGAAGGAAACCTCCTGCAAAAAGCAAAAGAATTATTACTTAAAGAAGAGCCCCCACCAACAGCCCAGACCGAAGAAGACAAGGAAACAAAACTCACAAGAGTATGTTGGTGCTGGATTCAACCTTAAGAATAAGCGTGCGCTAGATCCTATATCCTTTTTCACGTTCTATCAGCTGAACATTTCTGCTTATCCGTTTAAATAAATATGAGTTCTCTGTGTGGACGGGAAAAATCTTCCTTGCGCCAATATCAGAAACTAGGCTTCGTATTTGCTCCCTATTCAGATGGCCTGAGGCATGAAGTTGATGAAACTGCATTCCAAAATGGTCAAGCCAGTTGTGCAGAACTTCGTCCTCAATATCCTCTTCGCTGAACGGCTCGCTCATGCTGTGGATAAAGTGACTTCCGCGAGTTGGCTTAATGTCTATTAACTCCGCAAACTGATAAAAGTCCAGATCCATTATGAGTCTGCTTTGGTTCTTGTGGACAAACTCGCATGTCACCATCTTATCCATGAATTGTCTCTCCCAAATGTAGTAGTCAGCGTCGTCATAAGTTCCAGACTTCTTGCGCTTGTAGTACACTAAGACGTGCTCGTCCTTTAAAGGATCGGGAAGATCGAGGTGTTCATCGTGAATAAGCTTGCTTAATAGGTAAGCAGTCTTCGGCGAGATCACGATCTTTCTTCCGTTTTTGACTGCTACTTTGTAGAAGCTTCTGAACCTGTCCATGTCTCGGCTGTAATGTGTCATAAAAACAATCTTGTCAGTCGAAGAAACAATTCTATTGCTCAGTTGCTCTACTTGTGACTCGGAACGGTTCTTGCGTTTTTCCTTCAGTGTCATTCTAGTTCCTTCGCAGATTAGAGCATCCGGTTCGCATTTCTTCGCTCTCTCCCTGAATTCTTCAGTCAAGTCCTTCCTTGAGCCATGCACCCTGAGGTCTCCAGTGTACACGATTGTGGCATCTGACGCGTGTATGATGAAACCGTAGGCCGCTGGAATTGAGTGATCAACATGTATAGGCTCCACTGTAATGTCGTCTATTTTGATCTTCTCTCCAGTGCGAAAGGTCCGATACTCATGCTCCTTATAATCGCAGAAACTGCTGGTTTCTTCCATCGATTCCAAAAAGAGCTTGGTGCCAACCCCCAGATACACCGGGATCAGCGGGTCTACAAAGCAGATATGTGTTACGTGGTCGAAGTGAGCATGAGACAGAAAGATCGCATTGATCTCAGGCTCCATGTACGAAAAGTCAGTGAACGCCAGTTGCTCTTTGGCATAGAGTCCTCGAATCTTGGGCAGCAAACCGAATTCAAAATGGTCACCCAAGCCATTTATCGCACGCGGAGAAAGCCAGCCAGTAAAGTATTCTGCACCGAAATTGAAAGATTGGCCAAAATCAAAGAATATTCTGGTTTTCTTGTCTTCCACAAGGATCTTGTTACCCCCAATCTCGTTGACCCCGCCATAAAAGGTCAGCTTAACCATGTTGACCACGCATGCCTACAGTCACAAGTAATTCCTGCAACTTAAGAAGCTTGACCCTATGTAGCCGTTCGGTTGACGTGTGCGGGAACAGCTTGCACAAGACTTAACTCTGGACTGGGCAATTACGCTCCTGGCATCTTGAATTCTTTTTAGCGAGGCCAGTGGCTTTATCTCTTATGCAAGAGGTCTCAAAGCCACCAAAAAATATGAAATGCTTCTTATCAGTCTTTACTGCGTCTTTCATCTGGCAGTTTCAGGACTTCACAATCATTGGTGTTGAGACGGCGAAAGGTGATCCCATCATCCCAGTTAGCACATTTGGCAAACAATCTTTAAACGGTGAACAAACAACAGGTTAGTGTGGGTGTCAACTTGATTAACGTGTGGCAAATATCGCCAGGTAGAGAGGAGCAGGGCTTCTGGCCTGAGTTCAAAAATCGCAACATTATTGCCATGGGCTGGGATGAACTCGGCGATCTAAGGCAATATTCTTCAGAAAAAGACATCGAAAATGCACTGAGAAAACACTTTCCAGTAGATTACCCCAAAGATAAGTATCCGGCAAATAGCATCAATTCAATCCAAGTTTTCTCTCGATTGGTAAAAAAAAGTGACATAGTTGTTGCGAAGAAAGGCGCCTCTAAGGAAATCTATGGAGTAGGCAAGGTGACGAATGAATATCACTTTGACGAGTCCAGAGAAAGATTCCAGCATGTTATTGGTGTCAACTGGATAATTGGCTTTGACAGCAAGGTAACAGTGAAGACAGCTAAGGAGTTTTTGCAGCCGACAGCAGGCGCACTTAAATCGGCAAGGTTCGAAGAAATAAAGAGATCACTATTGGCTCAGTTTCCAAATCTGGCAGAAGCTTTTGAAAAATTGGAGAGTGAAAGCCAAGTTAACTGGGAAATCGACGAGAAGATCTACGACAGAATATGGAAGTTATTGCAGGCAAAAAAACAAATAATCCTTTATGGTCCACCAGGAACAGGGAAAACCTGGATAGCTAAGAAGTTTGCAGAATCATACGTCAGTAGAAACCAGCCTAAGACGAAAACCCGAAAGGAAGCATTCACGTTCAAAGACCTCAACTTTTCCAGCTTTACGAAAGAGACATTCAATTTCCTCAAAGATCTGCAAAACAACAACACAAAAAAATGGATGGATGAGAACCGAGAACGCTTTAGGAAACATGTTGATGAACCCTTAAGAAACATCACCGCAGTAATAGGACGGGACTGCGTAGCGAGACTCGATCAAGGTTTTGAAATAATTGCAGATGGTCGGCATACCATATCAAGAATCATGAAGAATGTCTTCGGAAAGAAAAAAGACATCTATTGGACCCACATGTGGTCAGCTTTCTACAGGAAAGCCATTGGAGATAAGAGGAAAGATATCCAGTTTTTCATTTTAGTGAATCCAGAGGAACTTAGATTTGGATTTTGCTTTGGCAATCTCAAAGAAGCCCGAAATCTGGAGGGGAAATTCAAAGAAAACGTCTCTGCAGAAATCGACTTCTTTTTCGGAATGCTGAAAGACATCGATATACTCAATGATTTTGATTTCGAGTTTACAGATTCTACAACCCAGAAACGAGTGAAAATGAAAGTGGCGACAAAAGAGGAACTCCAACAATGGTTGCAAAAGGATGAGCTTCATATCACAAAATCTCTGAAACCGCAGGAAGTGGCCCAACAAAAAACAGAACAATTGGTAAACGCAATAGCCGAGTCTTTCACGAAACTCTACCCAGTTTCCCTATTTGCCACTTCTGACACGCCTTTGGAAAAAGTCGAGGAATACCTTGAAGAAACCGACGAAGGCATAACTGACATTGAGAAGTTCGTTCGCTTTGTTTCGTTTCATCAATCATATTCCTATGAGGAGTTTGTAGAGGGAATTCGGCCAGTTATAGCAGACATGGCAGTTGGTGAGCAAGCCAGGAAAGAGTATGAGATCTCAAAGGGCATCTTCAAAAGAATCTGCGAGGATGCAAGAAACGACAGAGATAACAACTACTTCCTCATAATAGACGAAATAAACAGAGGACAAATATCCAAAATCTTCGGAGAACTTATCACACTATTAGAGAAGGACAAAAGGCTCTCACCAACAGGCGACTTACAGGAGAATACGATAGTGTTGGACCTAGTGTATTCAAAAGAACCCTTCAACGTTCCCTGGAACCTATACCTAATCGGCACCATGAACACAGCAGACAAAAGCATTGCTCTTGTTGACGTAGCTCTCAGAAGGAGATTCGGATTCATTGAAATGGTTCCTGAACCAGACAAACTGAAGACCTACACAATCCAAGGAATAACCATTGACTTGCCAAAGATACTGAAGTCGATGAACAGCAAAATAGCAATGCTTATGGACAGAGACCATCAGATCGGCCACAGTTACCTTATGAACATTGACAAAGATGAAGAAGGCAGAGCACTCAGCAATGAGAAACAGATGCTTGAGAATCTCAGATTCACATTCTATAATGAAATCGTTCCCTTGCTTCAGGAGTATTTCTATAACGACTGGGAACGACTAAAGCAAATCATTCCTGGTTTCGTAAAAACAATGATTACTCCTGAAGAAGCCGTCCAAAAGATGGAGAATGCCAACCAAGGCATCTATGAAATTGCGGATGACCTTAGTGACCAAGATTTCTTAAAGAATCTAAGTGAGTTATAGAATGAAGAATCTGATACAACTCAAGGAGTTCGAAACACTAAGCAACGAAGAATGCAGCCAAAGGGGTCTTGACGAAAAAACAATATGCAAAATCGACTTTTTTAACAAGAAACAGAGAAAACAAATCATAGAAGTCCAAAAAGACAGCATAAAAGCAACATCCTACGTGGGAATATTCTCTGTAGGAGCAAAAACGCTCCAGATTCTTCCAAAAATCAGCAAGAACTCCACAGAAGACTATACCGTTAAAAACTTGCTTTACATGCTTTCCTACACAAGATATATTGAGACAACTGAAGCTGAATTGTCCAAACTGTGCGAAAGAAAAAAAGCTGACTTTTTCGAAATAATAATTTATCTGTTTGCAAGAAATCTGCTTGAACTTTTGAAAAAAAATTTCCGCAAAAACTACAAGGAAACAGATGAGAATCTTCGTTTCATAAAGGGGCGTATCTTGTTTCAGGAAAACCTGAAAGCGAATCTGCTACGGAAGAATAGGATCTACTGCAATTTCTCAGATTTCTCAGAAGACATTCTCTTGAACCAGATTTTCAAATATGCCTCTTGGCTCTTGGCAAGCGTGACAAGAGATTCTGAAAACTATCGCATTTTGAGAGAAATCGATTTCATGCTTTCAGATATATGTTTCAAAAGAATAAAACTGAGTGACTTTGAAACTCTCCACCTTGATCGTCTCAACTATTGTTATAAGCCCCTTGTTGATCTTGCAAGACTGTTTATAGCCAATAGCACGGTAGAGCTTTCTTATGACAAACTTGAGACTTTCTCTTTTATGTTCGACATGAATGCGCTTTTCGAGCAGTTCATAGCAGGTTTCATAATCAAAAATAAAGGCAAACTGATTCCAGGCGCTTCTCAAGTCAAATACCATGATAAGTCAAAATATCTTGTTGACTATCCTCGATCACTTTTCATGCTAATACCTGACCTACTCATTTCTTCTAACGGCAAAAAGCTGATAATAGACGCAAAATACAAGATACTGGATCCCGAATACTGGAATTTTGGAATCTCTCAATCTGACCTCTATCAGACCGTTGCTTACGCATTGAAACACAACTGTTCAAACGTAGTGCTGCTTTATCCAGCTCACCTTCTAAAATCAGTAAACAAAGAACCATACATCGTGCGCTATGATGGCAAGGAGATCAGGGTTTTCATTCGAACGATTGAGCTCAACATAGATATGCAAACACAGAGGCATGTTATATTAGAGCAACTGAGATTGACCTGCTCTTGCCTGTCTCCGGAAGGTTTGGAATGAGCTGGGTGATAAAGAATGACTATCTTAATTATCAACGACTACGAAAAATAAGCGTAAAGCATTGGCCACTCGCTTGAAATATATCCATAACGACTGCGACTTTGACTCCTTTATTCCCAAACATCCATCAAAAGACTTGTTGGCGCCCATTGACGCATCTTTTTCAGCTACCTTTGATTCAATCTCTCCATTAGCTTCTTGGCCATGCGGCATAGAGCTGGGCCATATTTCACGCACAAATCGAGGGCGTTGACTTCCTCACCGACACTGTCAACTAACGAGTTTTCGTGTTTCTCCTCCCATGACAACGCCATCTTGAGGGCTCACTTCTACAAACACTGGATAGTTTGATGTTATGTTGCCCACGGCGATGCATTGTCTGCTTTCTAGGTGTTTTAGGGCGTTAATCGACTTTATGTCGATAAGTCCCGATTTGGCTAATTGTCTCAGTTCGTCTTCGTTGCGAAACATGAAGGCTATTAAGTTGTCTAGCAATGTGAATACTTCGTCTGGTAGTGTACGGAGGTCATTGGTTATGAATGTGGGGAATATGCCGAAGTGTCTCATTCTTGTGAGGATGTTGACCATGTTTTGGCGTTCCACGTAGAGTTGAGCCTCCTCCAGAAACAGGGAAACAGCTCTAATAGCCTTAGACTGTCCGAGTTTAGCCAGCTTGCGGAGCACGAACTCCACTATTATGCCTCTTTCCCATTGACCTACCTGGGCAAGATTGAAGACGATAACTCCTCCACTTTTATGCATCTCCGCGATGTAGTTTGTAAGATTGCTCGGCCCGAAAAGCCCAACTGCCCTGGCGGCATCAACTCTGCCTTGGAGAGCCATCCTTACCGCTTCGTTTTGAACTCCATTCACAAAGCTTTCCAAATCGTTGAGGTCGAATTGAGTTTCACCCTTTTCCCTCCAAAACTGCATGAGATGCTGATACGTGGGTGTACCAGAGGGCACATTGACGAAAGCAGCGAAGTCGTCGTACGTTATCTCGTTTAACGGAATGAAAAAAGGCAATTCATTGGCTTGAGCTCTTGGTAGGCGAGGAGTGAACACTTTCACTAAACCTGCATACTTGTTTGGCGTCTTTTCATCGGCCTTCCAAAGGTTCAGGTATTCAGCGTTCAAGTCGAAAACTAGAGTTAACACTCCTTTTTCTATTAGTTTCAGAAGCAGCCTTTTTGCCGAATAAGACTTTCCAGAGCCTTTCATTCCAGTGATTAAGTTTATGCCAAGCCTCTCTGCTAAGATCTCGAAGTCTTTCGGTTCGCTTGAGAGGGTTTTGCCAAAATCGCATGAACCCGGAAAACTTAACCCGAGTGCTTCGAAGAGTGCTTCTTGACTCAGTACCTTTATTTCGGCTCTTGCTCTGCTTATGTTGAATTCGCTTAGCCCGGTTCTGAAAACCTTTTTCTTGTTTCCTTTGTCATCGCTGATTTCGACTATTCTGCCTCTGATTTTGGCTATTGCCAGCCTTTGATCGGTTAATGAATCGATGACGCTTTTGACTTCAGGTTGTATGTGCTCTTTTGTTTCAGCTTTCGCGACCAATGATTTTCTTAAAATGTGTTCGAGGACGCCGGGAAGGTCTGCGAAGTGGATGTCCACGACCTGCGCTATTACTCCATCAATAGTTAAAGTATCACCTAGTCTAAGTCTTTCCTCGGGTGAATAGACGATCGCTAACTCGTCAGCTTCTTTTGTGAGCAAGTACATTTTTATCACTACAATGGGAATAATTTTGTTCTGAGCTCTTCTTTCATAGTTAATCCATGTAAAACTATCGCTGCCGACTGCAGTTCCAGAATTTCGATAGAGCTTAGAACACAAGTCATATGAGCCAATCTCAACTCTTCAGGGTAACCGTAATCTCCAGCCAGCCCCGCTACTTGAGTGAAGATCTGTGAGTGAGGGATGGGCGTGTTTTCTGGAATGTCTAACCGGAAAGGCTCGCCTAGAGGTGTAAGTCTGGACACGTAAACGTGTCCAAGATACCTTTCTTTGTTTTGAGTGATGTGGTCCTTGATGCCTTCTACGTAGCATGGTCCATGAACGCCGTCTAACAATGAAAGGATGTTTCTTTTGGTTTGTTGCAGGGTAAGTCCGGTGGACTTGGATATGGCGACAATAGCATTTCCATTCGAGGCTGAGTCGGCTATGATTTTTCTCATAACAACTCTGGGGTCTGCAACTGTGCCCCCTATCAGGCTGCCATCTATTAGGATTAGACTGCTACTATAATGTTTCGCTACTTCTAATTGGATATGTCTTTCGAGAAGGTTCCTTACGCGGTCAAGGGTTTTGAAGCAGTCTGGTGCATGAATTTTGGTTTCCTTTCCGTACACTGCCGTGTATATTGCCCTGTAGAGTAAATCCTTATTTTGGTTGGTTACTGGAACCAGATAGGGGCCATATCGTTCGAGACTATGACTCGTTTTGCCCGCGGGCTTCATTATTATTGACGCTCTAACGGCTCCAACCAAACCGTCGGGTAGCTGACCCAGAGTAACACTTGTGCTATCGATCGCTACCACTTGACTATCAATAGGATATTTTGGAACAATCAAATGTGCCTTAGTCCACTTTTCATGCTCATCCTCACTCACGAAAGCTACCTCTTCACCATCACCCTTAGTTGTGGAAACGAAATAGTCCGTCAAGTTAATGTCTGACGGTTCGAAGGTCAGCCCCTCAGGGATCTTACCGCAAATTGTCGCCACGATTTTGTCAACCTCAAGCATTTTGCCAACTCCTAGACTTTATTTCCGCATACCCATGCTCATTTCTTGCCAGTATTATATGGTTATCCACAAAATTCGAGATGTCTTCATGGGCTATCACGAATATCTGTGAAAACGTCTTCTTCATCGCATCTAATACTTCGAATATTCCTTGCTTCCTTACGTCATCGCTGCTTGAAACGCATTCATCCATGAGTAGAGAATATTTGTCAGCCATAACGCGAGAATCAAGTATACTCTGTGTAAACGCTAACCTTAAAGCAATCAAAAACTGGTCCTGTGTTCCGCCGCTGAAGATTTCTCTCTCCTTATAGCCTCCCGCTTCGTTTGAATGAACCTTGAATTTCAGGTCCTCGGTGATCTCGAAGTCTGAATACCTACCGTCTGTTAGAGTCGGAAGAATCTGATTGATTATGAATCTGGCATGGGGGATGACCTTGTTCCTCAACTCTTTGCTGGTTTCAGACAGCTCAAGAAAGACTCGCTTCAAAAGCTCTATCTTACTTTTGCTCTCTTGGACTTCTTGTTCAAGCGCGGGACAAAGCTCATAATCAGGTTTGAGAGTTCCCAAATCTTTGTTTAGTTGCTGAATCGTTCCCAAAGCGCCTTGAATCTCTTTGTCTAACTTGTTGTATTCCTCTTGGAGTTCTTCAAATCTCTCTTTGGCGACCACGTGTTGCTCCTTGTCGTATTGTAACTCGTCGACGGAGGCTGGTTTGATCTTTTGTAAGTTTGAGATTTCAGTTTCTTTTTCTTGGATTTGTTTCTCTAGCTCCTGTTTTCTTTCTAACGGTTTTGATTCCCTAAGGGTTCTTAGATTATTATCGACGTTTGTCTGCACAGCCTCTATTCCCGGTATAGAATCTACTCCGGTCTCTTTCTTCATCTCCTCTGAAACAGTGGAAATGCGGTTGTCAATGTCTTCATGAGAGTTGAAGGAAGTTTGAGATTTTGTCATATCCATCTTGGCTTTAAGGTTAGAAACTCCTTCCGCTTGCTCCTTGAGCTGCTTTGTTACTGCATTGATTTCAGCGTTTGCCGTAAGCAACTTATCTATCTTCAAGTAACTGTAAAAAATATAGGCTGCAACCCCTAAAAGAACAAGCCCAATAACACTTAAGACAGCCGTTAGGATTAAACCTGTAACTAATAATCCAAGGCCTCCTATCAATGCTATAATAAAGGTAATGAGTTGTCGATGCTTCCGCGTTGAAAGATCTTGCGACAGCAAACCTATGTCTTTGCCTGTAAGCCCTGACTTTTCAATGACCGCTTGCTTCTTCACCTCAGTAGATTTGACTGAACTTTCAGCCTCCTCTAAGCGCTTTTCAAAATCCAAAAATGTTTCACGCAATGATTGAAGCTGCAGGACTTCAGGCTTGTACTTGGAAACCGCTGTCGAGTACACTTCAATTTCGTTTTCTAGGCTGGAAATCTTCTTGACGTCTTTTTCAACCTCCTCCATCTGGCCTTTCAAAGAAGAAATTACTTCATTTGTAGAGCCGAAACTGTATAGCCACTCATATTTTGCAAGAACATTTTTTGCTTCATCTACTAGCTTCTTCTTTTCTCCTAAGGCTTGCTGCAAATTAGCGACAGAAGCGTCTAAGTCCTTCTTTTGCGTCAGTTTGACTTCATACTGCTCTTTGTTCCTACGGACAGAGTCTAATTGAAGATTCTTTTTCTCAAACTCGCCTTCGAGATTTGAGCTGTCACCTTTCACATTGGCTGAAGCATCATCAAACACCTCTATGCCCATTACCTTGTTAACGAGTTGTTCCCTCTTGGACTTTGCCAGTTCCCTTAAAGCGTCCAAATCCTTTTGTTTTATGTAAACGAGCTTGGCGAAAGAATCCCTGTCCATTCCAGTGATCTGTTCAATCCTAGCTTCTATGTCCCTTAGACTTGTAATAGAATTTGACTTATCCTTGACGCCTGTGATCACAGGAGTCAAGCTGGCTCTGTGACCCGACTTTGCTCCGAAAATTCGTTGTAGGACGTAGGTATCTTGCCCCGAAGTAAATTCAATCTCTAGTTTTGCTTCATTTTTGCCCCATGTTACGAGGTTTCCTCTATCTTCTTCTACTTTGGCGCCCCTTCTAAGTCCGTATAGTGCGTATTCGATTGCTTGGAGAAGGGTTGTTTTTCCGCTTTCGTTTTGTCCCAGTATGCCTATTCTACCTTCCTCAGGGAAGCGGATGTCTATGGGCTCTCCAATAATTCGGAAACCTGACACCTTCAAAGAATGAATGATCATTTGACTGCCTCCAGATACTTAATTCCAAGCTGCTTCACCTGCTCTAGCAGCCGTCTTTTGTTCTCATCCAGACCAGCATCTGCAATTAAAGAGTCTAAACGTTTAGAAAAGGCTTCCACCGGGTTGTCAATCCGCTCAAGGAATATTCTGCCATAACCCTCCACTTCAAGTTCGCTTCTGTCTAGGATCAGGTGGAAGAACATGTCTCTACAAGCGCTAAGAATTTCATTCACCTTGAGTTGGCCGTATTGTTCCTGTGAGATTAGGCCACGAAGATTAAGCTTAAGCATCTTCTCCCCTTCACTTAACTTAGAAAGGAATTCAATCACGTAGTCTCTGATGCCAGGAGAGTAACCTGCATCTTTAGAGAGCGTGAGCTCCTGGATTTCCATCGGTCTCGTGTCAAGTTTGACAAATTCAACCGACGTTTCAGAACCATGCAACTCCGCCCACACAAACCCCTTCTCATCATTTATTTCAGCCCAAGACAACTTCTCCAAAGAACCCGGATTAACAATGGTGCATCCCATATGTTCCCTTTCGAAGTAATTGTGAAAATGCCCAAGCGCGAGGTAATTGAGACCCTTCTTTATATCATCGGCTAGGAAAGGGTTCTGGCTCGCCATCTCAGGACTGGAGGGAACAACATTTAGCCCCTGAAGAGAACCATGGATCATCAAGATGTTGTAATCTCCATCGAGCGGAATGTCGATGCCTCTCAGGGGATTTGCTCCCTCAAATTGAGTGTAATAAGACCTGCCAGAGACACAAACTGTTCTTCCATCAACGCGCAATAACTGTTTCTCGATCAGATCAGAACGAGAAAAAACAGTCGCAAGCCCAGCCGAACTGAGCACATCCACAGCTAACGAAGGAGACACACCAAATTTTGGAACATCATGGTTTCCCCCGATGATGAAAACAGAGATGTCTGCATCTTTAAGCTGCTTAATCTTCTGCGTTACAAAAACCCTTGATGTATTAGTCGGAGAGATTCTGTCAAAAATATCACCGCTAATAAGAAACACATCAGGCTTGTTCTTTAGGGCATATTCTACCACAGCCGAAAAGTTCCTGTTTAAATCTTCTTTCCTTTGAAAGGCTTTAGCAAAATTTGATATGTTAAAGTTCTTGTCTAGGTGCATATCGCTACAGTGAACAAGTTGAAGAGACATCTATGTAGCCTCGATTTCATTTATTTTGTTAATGCGTCTAGAGAGTGAATTACTTCTTTTCCACTTCTCGCGGTCGGGAAATAAGTTGTTAAGCCAATAGTTCAGAGTATTCCTTTTAATCCCTAAATTTTCAGCTATTTTATAGGGTCTGATCCCTTTTAGGTACATTTCCTTAACTTGTTGTTTCAGTATCTCTTCCTTATTTGATTTTTTGGCCGCAATTTTTCTACAAACATCACAATATTCTCGGAGTGGCCCCTTACTATATTCATAGCTGAAATTAGATCCGCATCTTAGACAGGTAGTTTTCACAGTCGTTCCCTTCTTTATCTCTCGAGATTTGCAACATCTTTCACAACGTTTCTTGATTGGTCCACCAAGATAAACATAAGTAAATTCTCTCCCGCACATACTGCAAGTAGCTGTCATTTTTTTTCCTTTCCAATTCCCTGAAGGTTTCCAATAAGGTGTAGAAGGAGTATTCGTCGGATTTACGATGATTGCTCCCCAGTTTTTAGGTACATTTAGCGTGAGCCGTCCTTCGTAGGCGACTATATACCCTTCCTCGATTCTCACCCTATCACCCACTTTAACCTTCCCTATCTGGTCTCCCCAAAGGTTTAGCGTAATTTCCCCGGTCTGATCCTTCAATGTTGCAACAGCCAGCTGAGTTAAGCCGTATTTGGTTTCGACAATTTTCGGTGCACCCATATCTGTTATCGATCCCTCAACAATAACATGTTTTAATCCTTCTCGCAAATCAGCAATGTAGCATCGTTTTTGCGTTAAGAGCTCAAAACCTTTCATATTTGCAGATATATCATTTAGAGTAAATCTACCTATGTCACATTCTTCAAGATGTTGGCATATTAAGCAAAGATGCATCATGATATGTTCGAGAGGGGCTTTAAGTCTGCCCTTATTTTTTATAGAGGCTTCTCTAACTTTTTCGTAGAAGTTCTTTAATTCAATTTTGACCTTTTCTAAGTCAGGCCATCCAAGAGCCCACATTCCACCAGGGAAAACTGGATGAAGCTTTGCATGGCATTTGGTACAAAGTGTAGCTAAGTTTTTTGGAGACAAGTCTTCGTCTCCGCTAAAATCAATAATATGATGTATATGTGCGTCCTTTGGTGATACTCCCTCTCCGCAAATTAAACAACGATACTCATCGTATTGCAATATTTTAGGGCGGACATCTTTTTTCCAATGTTTAGATTTTAGGAATTCGTAATGTTTCTTCTCTCGTTCTATTATTAGACGTTCGTAGATGATACGATATTCTTTCGCTTTGTTCTCATCCGTGATTCTAAATGGGCATTCTTGGCATTTTAATCCGCTAGCCGTTATAAGATAACATTCTTTTGGGGATGGAGGTACGTAACAGAAGGGATGCACCCAACATCTCATAGACATTAAAAACTTAATCTGCGAATCGGTCAGTAGCTTGTCCTTCACACACACTCCTACCCTAAAGATTCACAAAATATTAGAGATTGTTTACTAGTTATTTCCTTTTCGGGGAGCACTGTTGGGCTTTTCGTAAGCACTTAAGGATATTGTGACTAGTGCAGAACACACGAGGCTCTTTACAAAGGCTTTGAATGTCCCTTCGCACGTGACGGCATTCTAAAACACCACTAGAGGCTGATTGTGCTGTCCCTCAGCCTCATACAAGGCTTCAAGGAAATTCCCCAGTACTGCATACTGCTTTCATCGGATTGGCAACAGCTTGCAAACCCTTAATCAAGCTCATGTGCTCCCGCATAGCCACACCAAAAGTATTCAGAATCTCTTAACTTTAGCCATCTCACCTTGAAGCCCCAACATCCTCAAAGGCATGACAAGATACTTCTCAGCAAGCTCTGTAGCAATGGCTGAAGGCAATCAACCCCCTACACCCTTCTGCATCAGACACGTGATAATTTGAGCGTTTACCTCATCTTCAGGCGCAACTTTCTGAATATGATTCTGGAACACTCGCCAGAAGATTCATTATGTCTTTTGATTTCTTTTCGATTTTAGTAAACATTGCAAGCAGTTCCACGATTCTGGGTTCAACAACTCTTTCGATGACTTCCTTTCGCTTCAGGAGGACCTCTTCAATTCTCTGCGGTAGCGTGCTGGGTTTTGTCAATACTTCGAATTTTTCGTGATTCATTATTTCAGTATATTGATTAACAACTTGGAGAGAAGCGTAGCAATCATGCAATTTCCTGGTAAAGGTCAACTCCTTCTTACGGGCGAAATCGAAAAACACGTCTGAAAAGGTCGCCCTCAAGTAAGCATTGTCCAAGAATGCTGGATCCGGCGTCGGCGACCATCCTCTTTTTCTGATTACTTCCAGCGCGCGGTCTACTGAATGCTTTATGGTTCTTGCTATCCGAAGATTCTCAGTTAGTTCGAACACGATTCCATAAATGAGAGAATGCAACTCCTTTTTGGCATCCCATTTC
>Ga0315282_10001717_pt1 | contig 40962 bp, 32 predicted proteins | sample YL17G07_20_MG_FD_203693 | JGI IMG/M metagenome (GOLD analysis project Ga0315282, IMG submission 203693) | Sediment microbial communities from Yellowstone Lake, YNP, Wyoming, USA - YL17G07_20 | ecosystem: Environmental > Aquatic > Freshwater > Lake > Sediment | place: USA: Wyoming | collected...
AATGGGAAACTGAGGCTATAATTGATAACAATATCGTATAAAGATTTTCATTTTAGGTCAGATTTTTACCCTAAATGGGAAATTTGTCTTATTTAAATTCATGTTTTCGAATTGTCGGACAGCCTGCTTGCCGCGGGGAACCGATCGTCGGGGGTTCCAAGGGGGTATGCCCCTTTGGTCGCAGGGCGAAAGCCCGAGAAGGGGAGGCAGGGAGCGAAGCGAACGTTGGAAGGGGTCTTCCCCTCCAAGGTTGACTATTCGTATTCGGCCCAGTGTTTGATCTGAAGATCGTCCATCGATTTGCTGGCCAGCGCCTGGACGAAGAGCTCGGCGACCTGAAGGTTGGTCAGCAGCGGGATAGAAAAATCGACGGCCGTCCGCCTCAGAATGTAATCGCTGTCGAAGGCGGATTTTCGCTCGGGATCGGGAATCGAAATCACGAACTCAATCTTCTTCTCGATGATGTAGTCCAGAATATTGGGCTTCTTTTTTTCGTGGACTTTGTGAAGCAAGGTGTTCTCAATCCCTTGATTTTTTAAAAAGGCTGAAGTCTGTTCGGTAGCGAAGATCGTGAACCCCAGGCTGCGGAGGCGTTCGGCCGATTCCAGAAACTTGTGCTTGTCCCTACGGCTGCCGATGCTGAGCAAAATCGTTTTGCGCGGCAGGACAAAGCCGGCCGAGAGAATCGACTTCAAAAACGCCTCATGAACGTCCTCGCCGAGGCAGGCCACCTCGCCGGTCGAGGCCATCTCCACGCCCAGCGTCGGGTCGGCGCCTTTAAGCCTCGAAAAAGAAAATTGGGGGGCCTTCACGCCGACGTAGTTGAGGTCAAGGGTGGATTTCTTGTTTTTTACGGCCTTGCCCAGCATGGCCTCCACCGCCAGCTCGATGAAATTAACCTTGGACACCTTTGACACGAAGGGGAATGACCGCGAGGCCCGGAGGTTGCACTCAATGACCTTGATCTCATTGTCCTTGGCGATGAACTGGATGTTGAACGGCCCGCTGATGGCCAGGGCGGCGGCGATTTTTGTTCCCGTCTCGCGGATCTTGCGCATGGTGGCGATGTATGTCTTTTGCGGCGGCAGGACCATGGTCGCGTCTCCCGAATGGACGCCCGCATTCTCGACATGCTCGACGATCGCCGAGGCGATGATTTCGCCGTTTTTGGCCACAGCGTCCATCTCGATTTCCTTGGCGTTCAGGATGAACTTGCTGATGACGACGGGATACTCGGGCGATACCCGTGAGGCTTTTTTGAGGTAGAGGTCGAGGTCTTTCTCGTCGAAGACAACGCTCATAGCCGCGCCGCTCAGGACGTAAGACGGCCGGACCAGCACGGGATATCCGATCCGGCGGGTGAATTCCTCGGCTTCCCGGATGCTGCGGAGCTCACGCCATTCGGGCTGGTCGATACCGAGCTTGTCGAGGAGCTTGGAAAACTTGTACCGGTTTTCGGCCATGTCGATCGATTCCGGCGACGTCCCGAGGATGCGCATCCCCGCCTTAAAGCATTTCATGGCGATGTTGTTCGGGATCTGCCCGCCCATGGATAAAATGACGCCCTGCGGATTTTCGCGCTTGTAAATATCGAGCACCCGCTCGAAGCTCAGCTCCTCGAAATAGAGGCGATCGCAGATGTCGTAATCCGTGGACACGGTCTCGGGATTGTAGTTGACCATGATCGCCTCATGGCCCATCTTTTTCAGCGAGGTCACGGCCGAGACGCAGCACCAGTCGAATTCGACCGATGAGCCGATGCTGTACGAGCCCGAGCCGAGGACCATGACTTTATTTTTGCCCCGGCCGAAACGGACGTCGTCTTCCCGCCCGTGATAGGTCATGTAGAGATAATTGGTTTTCGCCGGATATTCGGCGGCCAGCGTGTCGATTTGCTTGACGGCGGGCAGGACGCGAAGCCGGGTTCTTTTGGCGCGAACCTCAAGCTCGTCCGCGCTGGTGAGGATGGCGATTTGCTTATCGGAAAAGCCGCCGCGCTTGGCTTCGGCGAGAAGCGGCGCCGGGAGCGATTCGAGCGAGTGGCCCCTCAGCTTCGCTTCGAGATCGACGATATTCTTGATTTTTGATAAAAACCAGCGGTCGATCTTCGTCAGGTGATAGATTTTATCGATGGCATAGCCTTTTTTGAGGGCCTCGGCGATCCCGAAGAGGCGCTCGTCGGTCGGATGCTTGAGCTCCTTTTCAAGATTTTTAAAAGAATAGCTCTCGTTGCCCACGACGCCGTACATCCCGATCTGGAGCATGCGGGTCGCCTTCTGGATGGCCTCCTCGAAGTTGCGGCCGATGGCCATGACTTCGCCGACCGATTTCATCTCCGAGCCGATCTTTTTCGAGACGCGCCGGAACTTCTTCAGGTCCCAGCGCGGGATTTTGACCACCAGGTAATCCAGGGCCGGCTCGAAGCAGGCCGTCGTCTTTTTCGTGATCGAATTGAGAAGGTCCGGAAGCCGGTATCCGAGCACGAGCTTGGCCGCGACAAACGCCAGCGGATACCCCGTGGCTTTGCTGGCCAGAGCCGAGCTTCGCGAGAGACGGGCATTGACCTCGATGATCCGGTAATCGCCGTTCGCGGGGTTGAGGGCGAACTGGATGTTGCATTCGCCGATGATGCCCAGATGGCGGACGGCCTTGATCGAGACCTCGCGGAGCATGTGGTATTCGGCGTTCGTCAGCGTCTGCGACGGCGCGATGACGATGCTTTCGCCGGTGTGGATGCCCATGGGATCGAAATTTTCCATGTTGCAGACCGTAACACAGTTGTCGGCACAGTCGCGAACGACTTCGTATTCGACCTCCTTCCAGCCTTCCAGATATTCTTCGATCAAGACTTGAGAAGCATGGGCGAAAGCTTTTTTGAGGGTCTCTTTGAGCTCTTTTTCGTTTTGGGAAAGGCCGCTGCCCCTGCCGCCGAGGGCGTAGGCGACGCGGGCCATGACCGGATAGCCGACGCGTTCCGCGATCCGCAATCCCTCTTCCAGGCTTGTGGCGGCGATGCCGCGGGGTGATTTGAGTCCCGCTTCGGCAAGCCTGGCGTTAAACAGCTCCCGGTCCTCCGTGTTTTCGATGGCTTCGACCGGCGTTCCGAGCACGCTTACCCCGTATTTCGAGAGGGCGCCGGATTTCGAGAGGGCCACGCCGCAGTTCAAAGCGGTCTGCCCTCCGAAAGAAAGCAGAATGCTCTCCGGCCGCTCCTTGGCGATCACCTTTTCGACAAAATATGGAGTGACCGGCAGGAAATAGACTTTATGGGCCAGAGAATCCGACGTCTGGATGGTGGCGATGTTGGGGTTGATCAAGACGACTTCAACGCCCTCTTCTTTAAGGGCCTTAATGGCTTGGCTTCCCGAATAGTCGAATTCTCCCGCTTCGCCGATCTTTAGGGCGCCGCTGCCGAGGATAAGAATTTTCTTCAATATATTTCGAGACTTGGCGGCATGTTCCGGATTTCCTAATTCCATATGTATCACCGAATTCCGGCGGCTCCTCCTTTCATCAAAGCTCTCCTAAAAATTGGTCAAATAGAAATTCCGTGTCCGTCGGCCCGGGCGCCGCTTCCGGATGGAACTGGACGCTCATGAAAGGCTTTGTCCCGTGGATGATGCCTTCGTTGGTCGCGTCATTGGCGTTTGTGAACCAGGGCCGCCAGGGCTTGGGCAGACTCCGGACATCGACGGCGAAGCCGTGGTTCTGGCTGGTGATGTAGCATCGTTTTGTTCCGTCCTCGAGGCATGGCTGGTTCTGGCTGCGATGGCCGAATTTCAGCTTATAGGTGTTTCCGCCGGCGGCCAGAGCCAGAATCTGGTTGCCGAGGCAAATGCCGAAAATCGGAAGACTTTCCTTCATCAGTTTTTTGACCGTGGCGATCGTGACGCCGCACTTCTTGGGGTCGCCCGGACCGTTTGAAATGACGATCCCGGACGGCCCATGCTCTATGATTTTATGGAATTCGGTCTCGGCGGGGACGCGGACGACGCGGACATTTCTCTTGATCAGGCTGTTGATGATACTGGCCTTGACCCCGCAGTCGATGAGGGCGATGGTCTTCTTCAGGTCTTTATTATAGATTTTGATTTTTTTCGATGTGACCTCCGCGACCAGGTGCCTTTTGTTCGGATCGGGAATGAGCCGGGCTTCCCGGCGCAGGGCGCCAAGGTCGGCTTTCGCGGCGCGGGTTTCGAGAATGCCGAGCATGACCCCGTGGACTCGCAATTTTTTCGTGAGCGCCCGCGTGTCGACTCCGCTGATGCCGGGGACGCCGTTTTCCTTGAGCCAGTCGTCAAGCGTTTTTTCCGAAGTCGCATGAGACGGTGCCACGCACAGCTCGCTCACGATGTATCCCCAGATTTTCGGGCTGTCGGATTCGAAACTCGCCGAGCTGACGCCGTAGTTGCCGACGAGCGGGTAGGTCTGGCAGAGGATTTGGCCGTGATAGGAGGGATCGGTGATGGATTCGGGGTAGCCGACCATGCCCGTGTTGAAAACGACTTCCCCCGAGACTTTGGCCGGGGCGCCGAAGCCTTCGCCCGGCCAGACGCTTCCGTCTTCAAGGACCAGGACCGCTTTCAACCGGGATTGCTCCTCTTAAATTCGGCCCATTATATCGTTTCAACCCGCGGGATACAATAGAAAAATGCGTCCTGCGATTTGCAATCTATCATGGATAATTTTAAGATAGTATTGCAATTTTGCGGGATATTTAATGAAATCACATCATATACGACATTAGTTAGAGGAAATTTGTATAAAATACAGCACGCTGTATATTAATAGTTAGGCCGAACAACCGGATGGAGTGCCATGCCTAGCAACTTGGAGACCAGAACTGTCGTATGCCGCGATGATCTCGCCACCGGAGTACACTGTCGAACACCGAGCCCGATCTACTTCATGAACATCGCGCTCTTGTGGCAGATCCTAGCTCTGACCGTCGCGGACTGGCGAAGGGAACTCCAGCCTTACCAGGACGCTGTCGACGCGGCTGCCGAGAACGCTGTATTGGCCGAGAGCGCGCGGGCGTTTTCCGAGTTGCAACCGTACTTCCTCAAGACACTCTTTTCGTATGCGGTATTCGTTGTGGCGCTGGAGACCGCGTACGAGGGGTTCTACGCGGATCTGAACCGACTGAATGAGGCGAGGTGCCTGCGGGTGCCGCATGGTAAGCCACCGACGCGAACGTCATTCATGAACAAGGTCCGCTTGATTCGCAATGTTGCGATTGCGCACATCGGGTCGGACAGGGTGTCGACAGCAACCTCCATCGCGGCGTCCTCATGGCAGCCAATGTCCCTTGGAGCGCGGATCGGCGAGAGGCCGAACCTGGACCGCATCACCTTCGGCGGCTTGCGAACAATCATCACGATTCGCGGCGGGACAAAGGTGGAGTCGGAGGATCTTGAAGTTGAGGGCATCTCAGAACTGGACCGCCATTGCGATGAGTACCTCAGCAAGTACGACCAGATGTGCGTGCAATACCTCGATGCAATCCACAGCCGGTTGCCGATCGTCGATGGCAATGTGCGGTATTCGAGTTTCGGAACCGCCATTTGAGCGACGTCGGCCTAACACCGCGCTGCACCCGACGGCCGCCGGAACTGACGCATGGCGGCCGCGGGTGAGCGCGAGCCGTTGGGCGGCGTTGCCCCCTGCCGGGCCACGTCCCCGGAGGAGATAAGCTCGATGCCCAGCAACACGAGAGTAGATGAAGAGCTCGCTTCCCTTACCCGGCCGCAAGCTCATCCGCAGCATCCCTACCTGCGAATAGGCTACTCTCCGTCGAGCCGCTACCCAGCCGCAGACTTCACTCCGTGGATAGCCGGGAAACTCACGACGGGACAATTCGAGGACATCGGATACCTTCTCACCCGTATCACTGAGGCCAATCCCGGCCTGGGAGTCGCCTCCTCACATTGGGACTCGCTCGCTGCTAGCCTGTGCAAGATCGATCTCCGCAGCGCTCTCCGCTTCCAGGATGAACAGGGCTACCTTGATCTCCATGCGGCCCTCATTGCATACGCTACCCACGGCGCGCTCGACGGATTCATGATCATCGGCCGTGAGGTGGAGTACCTCACCCGGGCCATCGCTCCATATTCCTTCGAGGTCCTTCATCTCGAAAGCAAGGTTGCCGCAGCGAACGCCTTCATCAAGCGGATGCGCCGGGAGACCAGAGACGCAAGCACTGCCTGGACCGATTTCCCACTTTATGACAAAGAGGTCTTAGCGCGAGCACTCGAGGCTGACGCGCCCGCGCCCGCACTCCGGGGAACCCTCAAGCAAGCAGCAATCGGCTCACGTCAGATGTTCTTCGGAACACTGAAAGAGGGCCCAGGTCAAGGTGGGTGGGAGGCAAGGCCATTCGGCATCAACGAGGAACTCGCCTCGTCCGAGCTGGCCCAACTCGGTCTCGGCCAACTGGTTTCCGACCCCCAGTTAATTCTCATGACATTCAAGAAGGATGAACTCCTGGCCGCACTCGAGGGCCATGAAACAAAGCAAGGCTTGTCCAAGAAGTACATAATCAAGTACATAATGGACCACGCTCCCAATGTCGCAGGCCGGCTCACTGCCGGAAGGTCGGTTCTGAACCTTCTTCCCGAAATCAAGGAGCAAGGTGCCATTCTCTCAGCGTGGGTTGATGCCATTAAGCACCCCCTGGCCGTCTCCGTCGCTTTCAGATAGCGGCACGTTCCACAGCGTCCCGACTAGGCCAAGGATTACGCCGCCCAACAACTCGCTTAAGCTGACCCGGCTGGCTGGCGGAAATGGCTAGATGCGTGGCCCGCCAGAATGTGCGAGAATGGATGAGCCGTTGCCTAGGCCGCCGGGCAGCTTAGCTAGAGGCCGTTCGGCTTAAAAAAGCGGCACGCTTGACATACACATTAGTTTGCCATATTATGTGTATAGATCGGAGGTGATTCAGACGAGCAGAACGAACGTTGTCCTCGACGACGCACTCGTCGCCGGCTGTCAAAAGGCGACTGGCCTCAAAACACGTCGCGCACTCATCGACCATGCTCTGCGGGAGTTGCTGCGGCATAAGCGCCAGAAGAAGGTCATCGAATTGAAGGGGACGGTCCGCTGGGAAGGTAATCTCGCTAAATGGCGCAAGAGGCGAGGTTGACCATGGTGCTTGTCGATACCACGGTATGGATTGACTTCTTCGCTGCCAAATCTACGCGCGAAGTTGCGGAACTTGAGCGATTGTTGAATGAGGAAGAGGATATCTGTACATGCGGTATCATATTAACAGAAGTTCTGCAGGGCATTCGTGAGGATAAGGACTACCAACGGACGTTATCAAGGTTTGACACCTTTCTGTTTCTTCCCATGAACCGTCAAGCGTTTGTGAGAGCGGCGGAACTGTACCGTTCACTCCGGCGCAAGGGAGTTACCGTTCGAAAACCTGTTGACTGCATGATTGCCTCAGTCGCCATTGAACATGACCTAGCGCTCCTTCACAACGATCGGGATTTTGATCCGATTAAAACCCATTGTGGATTGAAGGTCGTAAGAATATCAGAGAAGCCGACAAAGCCATCAAGGAGATGTCGTGAAGATCACGCCTGACGGCTGCCGTTGGGCCGCCACGATCAAATGACGGGGGCAGGCATGAAAGAAAAAAAAGGCGAGCATCCTTTCGGCGACGCTGGACAGCTGATATGGCTTGGCGTGTTCTTAGTCGTTTGGGCCGGGGATTCGTTTTTTCTGCGCAAATCGACGTTTCTGACGAATTACGTGCCGCTGTATATTCGCCTAGCTGTTTTAGGTTTTTCACTTATTACGGCGACGTGTCTTTTCAGGTCAGGCCACGTTGTCGTCAGTCATGAGCAGCGCTTTAAAAGTGTCGTAACGACCGGAGCCTTCCGGCATGTGAGGCACCCTTTATATTTGGCAAGCATCTTGACCTATTTCGGACTAACGGTTTCGACACTATCGCTTTTCTCCCTCGCGATATTCGTGGGGATATTCATTTTTTATAATTACATAGCGAGCTATGAAGAGGGATTGCTTGAGGCGAAATTCGGAGAAGAATACAGAGAGTATAAGAATAAAACAGGAAAGTGGTTACCGAAAATCGGGAAAAATTAAATCTATCTACATCGCGCCATGTTCTGACAGGCCTTAACAGTAAGGCTTAACATACAACCGCTGGCCGGTGACGCCGCACCCGCACAAATATTTGGCAGAGCTATTCGGCGAGAATTACGTCGTCATCGATAATCGCATGTTCAAGTTCGCGTGGAACAAGGCGCGAGGCTGTAGAGGCAAGCGAGAGGTTTTTTTGATGGTTGTCCAATCGCCGCCCGCAAGACTGGATAATATCGTCGTCGAATATACGACTTGCAATCTATCGTGGATAATTTTAAGATAATTCTACAATTTTGCGGGGATATTAAATGGAATCACATCATATACTACATTAGTTAGGGGAAATTTGTATAAAATACAGCATGCTGTATATTGATAGTTAGGCAATAAGGAAATCGATATGGCAGAAGAAAAAAACCTTGAGGGGATAGGTGGCTGGCTAATTCTTGTGGGGTTGGGAATCATCCTTTCGCCGTTAATAGTCATCGCTCAAACTCTCCCAGTTTATTTGAAGATGTTCTCTGATGGGTCTTGGGTGATTCTAACGACACCTGGAACTGAGGCATATAATCCACTCTGGGCGCCAATCCTATTTGGAGAAATGGCAATTAACGGCGGACTGGTTCTCGCATGGATATTCATAGCCTTCCTATTCTTCTCAGAGAGGAAGGCATTTCCAAAATGGTACATCAGTATTTTGATATTCACTTTGATTTTCATCCTTATCGATGGGCTGGCAATAAAGTCTGTACTTCCTAATGAGCCGGTATTCAATCCTGACACAACAAAGAAGTTTGCTCGTACACTGATCGTAACGCTGATATGGGTCCCATACATGCTAGTTTCAAAACGGGTGAAGGCAACGTTTGTCAAATAAATTGCCTAACAAGCGCGTCAACTCGGACGGCAATAAGTGCCGCTCGTTCCTCGCTCTGCTTTTTGCCGCCGGTTACGCGAAACGTTCGTTGTCATGATGTGAACGGAGTAGCGCAATGAACAAATCGCAAAAGTTGATACTTACAATCGGAGCGATTATCGCCATTGTCATGGGACTCATTCCTCCTTGGTCGTATACTCTCAACTTCCAATCTGCGAGTCGATCTAAGCCAGCAGGATACTTTGCTATCGTCAGTCCTCCCCAACCAGAGCAAAACCACCCTGCCTATGGAGTACGACTTGACAGTAACCGGCTCGTAATTCAGTGGGTTGTAATCGCCATCGCGATCGGCGTAGGACTCGCTTTGCTTCGCAAGAAAAATAACAGCCAACCATCAGATCGAGACAACAAGCAATAACTGCGTGGACGCGGCCATTACTTGCGTCTGATCTTGGGCGTTGGCCAGAAATATGACATGGCAACACTTCTCACACTTCATCGATACTGGATGTGGGCGAATCGGATGCGAGAATACTTTGAACGCACTTTTACAGATCCAAAACGAATTGTCGAAGGCAAGAAGGATGCCCTTAAATCCTACCTGCATTCCTTCGCAGATGATCCTGGCATCTTCATGTCATATTGGTACGGAGGTCTTTATGTTGTCGTCGAGGGATGGAGAGAACTTGGACTGCATGATCCAGACATTGATCGGTTGATCTCATCGCCAAATACCGACCTCCTGCGTCGCTATCGAAACGGAGCCTTTCATTTTCAGAAGGACTATTTTGACGAACGATTTCAAGGGTTCATAGCAGAACAAGGAACTGTCGCTTGGGTTCGCGAATTGAATCAGAAACTCGGCGCATATTTCTTACAAGAACTCAGAGATAAGAAGAACGGCCAACAGTGAGGTGGAGTTTTCATTTTGCCCGCTGCGGACAAAACGAGACTCACCTCAGGCGTTATAGCTCCAAAGGCCAAGCAGAAATTTTTTCTCATGCAGATTACTATGGATGCGGGGGGCTTGTTTGGATCGCCGAAATGCAAAAAGATAATTTCACCGGGAGCTGAATATGGGCCGGATCATAGACTTGAATCTTAGGAGAAACTTGGTAGACATACAGAAAAGCGAAATAGTGAATCGTAAAATGCTTTTGGCCTCCTTATACCTTACCGCATACGAAATACTAAAATCTTCTATCGTTGATCAAATATATTGCTCTTATCAGATTGGAATGGATGAGAACCATAATAAAATCATTGATCCAAAATACGAAACGGAAGTATTGTCTCTAGACAAGTGCAAACTGATAGCGTCAACAAAATGGCTGATCAAGTCTGATGCACTCACAGAGAATGATCTAAAAAAGATTAGACAAATCCGGGAACATAGAAATGAGATAGCTCACGAACTACAAGACATAGTCTTTTATCATGATAGGGATATTAAGATTGAGCTCATTAAGCCAATTAGGGATCTGGTCTTTAAAATAGATAGCTGGTGGATTAAAAATGTAGAAATACCAATCCATAACCAAGTATCGAGCAATCAGATACCTGAGAACGAAGAGATAATTGCTCTATCTGGTCCGGTCATCATCTTGGACATAATCATTGAAAATGTGATCAAGGGAATCGTTAATTGATACTCCGGAGTGGAGCCTCGGAAATATTAGCTTGCTTCTTCTTTGATAACAGGAGCTGTAGCAAGAGGATAGAGCGGATCCTTAAATGGGTTTTTCAATAGGCAAGAGGCACTCCGTGATATTCTGTGCTGTGTGAAGCGGTGGTGCAGCTCATCCTCCCCGTTAGATGATGAGGTTAGAATGAAAAAACTTCCTTCGCTTATCTTATTGGGTGTGTTTTTTATCATGCAGTCTGGTTTTTAGAACGATTCTTCCGTTTGGAAAATGGCGTAACAGAAAATCGAACGGTTAAAGCCAGACATGTTTCCTGAACTTCCAGCAGAAATCAAATCTTTTTTAAACCCTTTATCGACGGAGAGCAGCTTACACAATTTATGATTGACCACAATATTGGCGTAACTGTAACATCTTCCTATGAAGTGAAGCGTGTTGACTCAGACTATTTTACAGAAGAGGAATAGAAGCATAACAAGGGCGTGCATTCGGATGGGCCTTCGGCCCGCCGCTGAAGCCGACCGTTAGGCGCTAAGCATAATCTTGACGTGCATTAGCGGATAATGATACTCAATTTGCAGGGATGATATAAGCATAAACATGCAGGGTGGAAACGGATCGCCTGTTGACGGTGAAGGCGTTCTTATTGGATTCAAAAAATGCGATTCTGATTATCCGCGATGAAATACATTGGAGAGCCAGGATCAAACATGGACAGACTCAGCCGGATCAATCCCATCCTCGAGACCTTGAGGTCGTCTCCGCAGCGCGTCAATAAAATCCTTATCCAGAAAGAAGGCGGACGAAGGGCGCTGGGCGAAGTCGTGTCGCTCGCCAAAGCCGGCCATATTCCCTGCCTTTTTGTCCCCCGGCAGGCGCTCGACAAACTTGCAGCTCATCACCAGGGACTCGTCGCCTTTTTAGCGCCCAAAGAGTTCATCCCGCTCGAAACCCTTTTATCTCCGGCTAAAAATGCTTTTCTTGTTCTTTTAGACGAGATCGAAGATCCGCAGAACCTCGGCGCCATCATGCGCAGCGCCGAAGGAGCCGGTGCGGACGGGATCATACTGCCCGAACGCCGGAGCGCCGGCCTGACCGAGGCTGTTTATGAAGTATCCGCCGGTGCGCTTGAACATCTCAAGGTCGCCCGCGTCCCCAACCTTGCCCGGACGATGGATGAGCTGAAAGAGCGCGGCATCTGGCTGGTCGGCGCCGAAAGCGGCGGGCAGGGGAAATTCTTTGAGTTCGATTACACGCAGCCCATCGGCCTTGTCTTCGGCTCCGAAGGGAAAGGCCTTCGTCCTCTCATCCGGAAAAAATGCGACAAAATCTTATCCATTCCCCTTCGCGGCCGGGTCAACTCTCTCAATGTCGCCTCAGCCGCCTCGGTCTTCCTTTTTGAAGTCGTCCGCCAGAGAGGCGGATATCTAAAATAGCATATATTGACAGACGGCTGCTCAAACTTTAGAATAAGCGAGAAGATTGAGCACACAGACCGCATCTGTGCGTCTACCCAGGTTTTGGAAGGTCAATGTCTAAAGCCGAAGATTTTTATCAACTGGAAAAGCCCATTGTCGAGCTCAAAGAGCAAATCGATGCCCTTCAACTCGGCGATGAGCCCGGGAAAAAAGAGAAAATCGCCGATCTCAAGCTTGCCATCGAAAAGGAATGGGCCAAAATCTACCCCAAGCTTTCTCCCTCGCAGATCGTCCAAATTGCCCGGCATCCCAAAAGACCTTATACCCTGGATTATATCAATGCCCTGACTCAGGATTTTATGGAGCTCCACGGCGACCGCCGGTTTGCCGACGATCCGGCCATGGTCAGCGGATTGGCTTTCTATAAAGACCAGACCGTGGCCATCGTCGGTCAGCAAAAAGGCCGGGCAACTCGAGAACGCATCGAGCGGAATTTCGGCGAGCCCAACCCCGAGGGATACCGGAAGGCGCTGCGGGTCATGAAGCTGGCTGAAAAATTCGGGTTTCCGATCATCACGCTGATCGACACGCCGGGCGCTTATCCCGGCATCGGCGCTGAGGAACGGGGCCAGGCCGAAGCCATCGCCAATAACCTGAAAGTCATCTCGACGATCGCCGTGCCGATCGTTTGCGTGATCATCGGCGAAGGAGGCAGCGGCGGCGCGCTGGCCATCGGCGTCGGAGACCAGGTCATGATGCTCGAGAACTCGTTTTATTCGGTCATTTCCCCGGAGGGCTGCGCCGCGATCCTCTGGAAGGACCAGAATGCCGTCGAACAGGCGGCCGAGAATTTGAAAATCCGCGCCCAGGACCTTTTTTCTCTGGGCATCATCGATAAAATTATCCCCGAACCCCCGGGAGGCGCGCACATCGATTACGAGATGACGTTCAAGAACGTGGACAAGCACCTGAGTCAGGCCCTGAAAAAGCTCGCCCTGAAGCCGGCGTCAGAGCTCGTCGAAGAACGCTACCAGAAGTTCAGAAAAATGGGGGTCTTTGCTGAAAAGTGAGCCCCGATAGTCCCGGCAAAAAAGAAATCGCCGCCATCAAAGGAACAAGGGACATCCTGCCCGGCGAGGTCGAACTCTGGCAGAAAGTCGAAGCCGAAGCCAAGCGCCTGTTTGAGTTGTACGGATACAGGGAGCTGAGGGCCCCTATCATCGAGCCGACCGAGCTTTTCGAGAAAGGAACGGGCGAAACAACGGATGTCGTCACCAAGGAGATGTACACGTTTATCGATAAGGGCGGCCGCTCGATTACCCTGCGACCCGAATACACCCCCTCGGTCGCGCGCGCCATCGTCGAGCACCGGCTGTTTCTTCTGGGAACGCCGATGCGCTATTACTACATCGGGCCGATGTTTCGCCACGACAAGCCTCAAAAGGGCCGCTACCGCCAGTTTCATCAGATCGACATCGAAGTCTTCAATGAAAAAGACCCGGCCATCGACGCCGAGATCATCGAGATGGCCGAAGCGCTGCTCCGAAAACTTGGCGTCGAGAAAACGGAAACGCTGGTCAATTCCGTAGGCTGCCGGGCCTGCCGGCCGGCGTATTCGAAAGCTCTGCGGGCCCATGCCGAAAAAGTGCGCGAGCATCTCTGCCCGGACTGCCAGCGCAAGATCACGACGAACCCGCTGCGAATTTTCGACTGCAAGGTTGAAAGCTGCCGTGAACAGGCGCGGCTGTTTCCTAAGATCACGGATTATCTCTGCGCGGAATGCCTGGATCACTTCACGAAGTTTTGCGCCTATCTTGACATCTACGGCATCGCCTACAAGGTCGAGCCGAATCTGGTGCGCGGCCTCGATTACTACACGAAGACGACTTTTGAGATCGCAAGCGCGGGACTCGGCGCCCAAAACGCCTTGCTCGGCGGCGGGCGGTATGACGACATGATAAAGGACTTCGGCGGCCCGGACATTTGCGCAACAGGATTCGCCCTGGGCATGGAGCGTCTGATTTCCGTCCTCAACATCCGGCTGGAGAAGCGGCCGTTCCTTTATGGTTCCTACGTGGGGGACGCCGGGAAGACAAAAGCCTTGGAGCTGGCGCGCTTCTTCCGCAGGAACGGCATAGAGACGCTCATCGAATTTTCGGACCGAAGCCTCAAAAGCCAACTCAGCCGGGCCAATAAGTTGGGCGCCTCCTGGGTGCTCATTATCGGCGAAGACGAGATCCGCAAAAAGCTGTATAGACTGAAGGACATGGCGGCGGGAACGCAGACCGAAGGAGCGCCCAAAGACCTGTTGAAGATCATCCGGGCATCTTTGAAATAGGACCCGGCGGCGATATAAAATAAATGGGGACATGATCCGAATTCTCTGGAATTCGATTCGTGTCCCCGTTTTTTGTGCAAAGGAACAAAGACATGGCTAACACGACGAACAAGCAAACCGAGCTTTGGAAACGCACGAATTATTGCGGCGAGCTTCGCGCCGAACATGTCGGGCGCTCTGTGACCTTGATGGGTTGGGTGCATAAACAACGGGACATGGGGAACCTGGTCTTTGTCGACATCCGCGACCGGGAGGGATTAGTTCAGATCATTTTTCGCTCGGACAACGCCGCCTTGATCGAAGAAGCAAAAAAATTACGAACGGAATTCGTCGTCGGAGTGAAGGGCGTTGTCAAGCCGCGCGAGGCGAAGTCGGTGAACAGAGACCTGGCCACGGGCGAGGTTGAAGTCGAGGCCGAAGAATTGAAATTATTCGCCGTGTCGAAAGTCCCGCCGTTCGCCGTCGCTGATCCGGCTTCGGCCTCCGAAGAGCTCCGCTTCAAATACAGATATCTTGACCTGAGGCGCCCGGCGATGCAGCGCAAGATCAAACTCCGCCATGAAGCCGCGCTTCGCGTCCGAAATTTTCTCAGCGCGAACGGCTTTTATGAGATTGAGACGCCTTTCTTGACGAAGTCCACTCCCGAGGGCGCGAGGGACTATATCGTTCCCAGCCGCATCTATAAAGGCCGGTTCTATGCTCTGCCCCAGTCCCCGCAGCTTTTCAAGCAGACGCTGATGATTTCCGGTTTCGACAAATATTTCCAGATCGTACGCTGCTTCCGCGATGAGGACGTCCGGGCGGATCGTCAGCAGGAATTTACCCAGATCGATATCGAGATGAGCTTTATCGACCGGGAAGATATTTTTCGTGTCTGCGAAGGGCTCATGGCCTCGCTCTTCGAGCTCGTCGGAGAAAAATTGACGCTTCCCTTCCCGCGGTTCGGCTACCAGGAAGCCATAGAAAAATACGGAAGCGACAAGCCGGATTTGCGTATCCCGCTCGAGATGAAGGATTTGACGGCCGTAGGCCGAACGTTAAGCGCAGAGTTCATAAAGAACGCTCTCGCTTCGGGAGGCGAATTTAAATGCCTGCTTGTCCCGAAAGCGGCCGGACTTTCGCGCGGCCAGCTCGATAAGCTCGGCGAAAAAGCGAAATCTCTCGGCGCGAAGGGGCTGCTGTGGATCAAGAAGCAGGCCGGGTTTAAATCGTCACTGAAACTCGCGGATGCCGAGTTAGACCTGATTTGGAAGGCGCTTCAGGCGGGCGAAGGCGACCTGGCCCTGATGATTGCTGACAAAAAAGAAACTGCTCTTAAAGCTCTTGGCGAGATCCGACGGACTTTGCCTCAGGAAGAGCCGAAAGGCAAAAGAATTTTTAAGTTTGCCTGGGTGACGGATTTTCCGCTGCTTGAGTGGAGCGAGGAAGAAGGCCGGCTGGTCTCCATGCACCATCCCTTCACCTCGCCGCTGGATGAAGACATTGAATTCCTTGAAAAAGATCCGGCCCGAGTCCGGGCGAAAGCCTATGACCTGGTTCTCAACGGCATCGAGGCCGGAGGCGGCTCGATCAGAATTCACGACATGGAGTTGCAGAGGAAGATCTTCGGCGTTCTGGGATTGACGCCCCAAGAGACTGAGGATAAATTCGGCTTTTTCCTCGAGGCTCTCAATTACGGCACGCCGCCCCACGGCGGAATCGCCTTCGGCTTTGACCGCCTGGTGATGATCCTGGCCGGCGAGGAATCCATCCGCGAGGTCATCCCCTTCCCCAAGACGACGAGCGCGCTTTGCCTGCTGACCGATTCGCCGAGCAAAGTCTCAGAACGCCAGCTTGTCGAGCTGGGATTGAAGATCAAAGACTAGACTCAGTTATCTGACTCTGCGGGTTTCAGCGATGAGGGCGCCGACAACAGCTACGAGCGTGAATAGAAAAATATGCCATAGCGATTTGACGGCGAGCTTTCCAAGAGTCGGCGCCAAGGAAGCGGCCGAACTCGCCGCTGTCGCATATATGTCCGGAAGATACGTGTTGGCCAGGGCATAGAACAGCCCGATCATTCCACCGCTCAAAGTCCCGAGGACGATTCTTTTGCCGAGCGCCGCGCCGCCGGCCCAGCGGGCGATGACGGCCGACGCGAAGAACGGCACCCAAAGCGCCGCCCACCAAATGTCGCCGAGCACGGACGGACGCCCGGCGATCTGACAATAGACAAAATCCATCAGCGCCAGCAGCGCCGTCCCGGCCAGAATAATCAGCGGCCCTTGCACGTATCTAGGGGATTTTTCCGCCCGAGTTTCCTGACGCAGTTTAATGCGGCGGCGGATGGTCAGCGGAAAATTATAAAATGCATCGAAGACGAAATGCTCGAGCCAGGCGCCTCGTTCGCCGAAGACGGGTACGATGTGGACCCCGCTCGTCGCCCAGTGGCCGGCCATAAATCGAGCTAAATCCGGGTAACGGTAAGCCATCTGGATCGGGAACGCCAGATAGCCGATGTACTTAAAAAAGCTCAGCCAGAAAGCGATGTTGTAATCCTTAAACTTCTTATCGCGCAAAATGAGTGAGCTGGTATAGATGCCGCGGGCTATGGAGCCCGGTGAAACAGGGATAATCTGGAAAAGGCCTAAAATGACGCCGGTCGCAAGGCTCGCCTGCTGCCAGGTCAGTTCGGGATGGAGGCGGATATAAACGAAAGCGACAATCAGAGCCACGATGTGAGTCGTGGGCATGAGGAGGAGGTGGACGGCCAGGCTTTTTAAATATTTTTGGATGAACGGCTCCTTGATCTGCGAGTTGATATGGCCGGCTTCGTCCCGGTTGAGCATGCCGTTTTTTTCTCCGGCGGCGATCATGTCCCGGAGCCACTTTTCCCGCTCCGCGGCATTAAAATACAAGCGCACCGGCCTGATAAATATGGAATAAAGCCGCTGCTTGAAATATTTCCAGTCCGTCATGAAGCGGTGGAAACCAGCAGGCAAAAAAGAAAGCGGCAGATGGAGATAAAAACGCAGGGGCGAGCGGGCCAGCTTTAAGGCTTTAGCTTCAGAGACGCGGCCGGCCCTGTGCCAGCGGATGAGCGACTCGGCGATGCGGGCCCGGCTGGCGCGCATAAAATATCCGAGGCTTGTCAGCATCTTGCCGCAGTGGCGGCGAAAATCCGCGCGGCCCCAGATCTTGCGAAAAAACGGCCCAAGGAGAAGCGGAGCGAGCCATATTGGATATTTCCACCATGTCTGGCCGGGAAAGGCGAAGACTAAAAGCAGCGGCGTAGCGATGGGAAGGAATCCAGAAAGAAGGAAAAGAAACGCTAGAAAACCGTTTTTCTCAAGCCGAGCATTGGCTCTGTCGTCCGTCCGATTGCGGATTTTCCAGCTTTCGACTTCGCTTTTCATGATGGATGAGCGGAGCCTGCGGCTGGCGACGAGTTTCAGGTGATGGTGGGTGATGTCGAGGAGCGAATCGCGGTAGGCTTTATCGGCCTGCTTAAGCTCCTCGAGCGCCTCCTTCATATCCGCGAAATCCTGCGGATGCTCGGCGACGAAACGTTCAAGCTTTTTTAGGTTCCCGCGGTCGAACTGGACGAGGCTGCCTCGGCCCAACCCTTGAAAGATGAGCTTAACATCCACGGGGCACATCGGCGTGACCGCCATGAGAGCAAGACCCGCGCGGAAATCCACGGCCACGAGGCCGGCCTCAGGATCGGGATCGCTCGCCGTTCGCTTAAGGGCGTTGGGCTGGCTTTTAAGCGACCACCATTCGTATTGGCGGGCAAGCTCGACGGCGCCCATGTCATGCATGAGCCGAACCAGCCGCTTCATGAAAGCGCGCTTGGCGAGGTATTCGGGAGAACCGGCTTTCCGGTCGAGGCGGCCTGTTTTCCATTTTCGGCGGGCATCAAGATCATCGTCTACTTCGAAGCGCCACATCCGGCCCTCGACCCATTCACTGAGTTCGGCGCAGCTTCCCAATGTGCGATCGATGAGGGTGGCGATAATATCGACTACGGCTTCTTCGGAGCCGAACTCGAGTTTTGCGGCGCGGCGTATGAACTTCTGCCAAAGCGCCTGTGAGCGGCCGGCGGCCGGATTGACCTGGAGCGAAAACGGCCCCTGGAAGCCGAGGGCGTAAATGAAGTTCCGGAAGAAGCGTCCGAAGCCGGTCGGCGGGATGAGAATTTTGAGAGCGTAGGACCGGCCTCTCTCCAAGCCTTGGACCCGGCCTTCCTCGTTTTCAAAATCCAGGAGCTTGACTTTATAGACTTGGCCGGCATAGCCTCCGCCCACGAATTTTTCGATTTCAAGCTTGACCCGGGCGAGGCCGGCGGGGATGACGCCCCGGACTTCGTAGTCCAAAACGGTCCCGGCTTCATAGCGAACCGCCTTAAAAGGCCGATGGGTTTTTTGCTCGTAAAATATTTTTTCGAGCTCGCGGATTGTCCGGACAGAGTATGCGGCGACCATTTATTTTTTTATTTTTCTTCAGAAGAAATATTTGTCCACGGATTCGAAGCCGTCACTTCACGTCGGCGACGACGGCGTTAAAAACTTTTTTACTGGCCTTGTCTTGAGCGAAAAAGACGACACCGAGGTTGGTCCGGTCGATCAAGAAGTGTTTCTCCCCGAACTGAAAATTCTTCTCTTTTTCATAATCGGCCAAATGCGCGGCGGCCAATTTCTCGGATTCCGCGAGATTCATGGTCGCCTGCGCGGGCTTCGCGGCCGGGTCGATCGTCAGAAATTCGCGGACGACCATTTTGTGGAACACGATGCCGTTTCCGCCGCGGCATTTCTCTTCCTTCTGGACGAGGGCGAGGTGATATTCGACGTTGGGGATGATCTTGTCGAACGAATAATCGATCTTGACGACATCGCCCTTCCGGGCCGCGCTCGCTTTAAGAGCGACTTGGGGCGTGTCATAGATCTTGGCGTTGATTTCGCCGCAGTATTCTTTGAATTTATCCTGGGCCATTCCCCGGCTTCCGCCGCCGACTTTCTTGTCTCCGTCAAAAACCGCGGTCGGCGTGCTGTTGATGCCGTAATAATCCTGCCGCTTTTTGGTGGCCGGATTCATCATCGGATCGGGCCGCGGGATGGGCAGATGGTATTCGAGGACGGCCGCATACTTCGGTCCATAGGACTCGATCAGACCGTCAAAACCGAGGTCGGCGCCGACGCAGGGCGGACATTCCGAGCCGGTGAAAATTTCGGCAAGCACAGTCTTTCCCTTCCATTCAGCCGTCGGCTTGAAAGGCTCCGGACGGTACGGAAGTTCGCGCCACTTGGCTTCGAGCTTGGCGTCGAAGCCTTCGGTTTTTCCGAAAAGTTTCTGGTAGAGCTCTTTAGCTTTGGCGATGGAGTCTTCGAAATTGTCGGCGGCGGCTTCGAAATAGGCCTCATAGGCCTCTTTAATTTTTCCGAGCTTGGCGTAGGCCGAACCGGCTGTGTAGTAAAAGATGGAATCGGGTTCGCCGCCCTCTTTTTTGAATTTATCAAGGGTTTCGAGAGATTTTCCGGCGTTATCTTCATTCAGGTAGGCTCTGGCTTCGACGAGATACATATCGGCCGCATAGACTTTGACGTATTTCCGCTGTTCGGCCGGAATGGATTTCAAGACCTCAGGATCGGCGGCGGTTTTTATCCCGGCCGCCGTATAGCCCCTGATGATTTCGGTCACCCGCTTTTTATCGAATTGCTTAAGGTTTTTGTGCGTGAGGATTTGCATGCTCGCCGTATAATAGGACCCGAGTCGGCGGAAGCCCTGAGTTTTTTCGATGAGGGGCTTCTGAAGCTCGACCACGGAATCGATCGCTGTGCAGAGTCCGATCTTGGCCGAGACGATTAAATTATCGATCTGGGCTTTAAATGCGCTCGTCGGATAGGCGGCCTTGATCCGCTCCAGCTCTTTAATCTGGGCATTGAGGTCCTCGATCTTCAGAGCCGCCATGACCTCCTTGTATTCGGGCGGCGCTTCCTGCCTGTTCTGAGCATAGGACTTGCCGGCGATGTGCAGGCCAAGTGCGAAAATAAGGACAAAGATGGCGCTTAATTTCATTTTTTTCATTTTGTGGATCTCCTGATGAACGCCCATTATAAAAGAATCTGGGGGATAGCTCAAATAAAAAAGGGGACGGCGACCCCCCTCCCCTCCAAATTCCGCCCCGCCTCGCCTATAGTTGCGAGCGCATATGCGGCCTGGGTGGCACGGCTGCTGCCCCGCGATGCCCGAAGCTCCTGAGTAGTGGGTGGGAGGGTCTTGAGCGAGGGCGTTAGGGGCACGGTCGTGACAGGTCCCGCGCCTTGATAACGCCCTCGCACCTATTCTACTTGATTTCTTCGCCGGTCAGAGGGTCGATGAGATTGATCTTGTGGACCTTGCCCAGCTTGTCCAGCGGGCCGGGCCACTTGTCTCCGCCCTTATTGCACGGCTCGAAGTCTCCGACAATCATGATGGCCGCCTTGTCCGGATGGATGTACTTAGTGGCGACTTCCTGGACCCTGGTCTTGGTTACGGCCTTGATCTTGTCGCGGTAGGTTTTGAAGTAATCCATCGGCTTTCCGGTCATCTCCAGGTTGGCGAAGTTGGACATGGTGGCCTGGGGAGACTGGAACGTGTCCGCGAAGCTCTCGAGGTAATAATTGATCGCGGTTTCCATCTCGGCGTCCGACACTGGCTCTTTGCGAATGCGCTCGAACTCGTTCAGAATCAAGGAGATCGCATAGCCGACCGTGGACGATTTGGTCTGGACATATCCGGAAAACGTTCCCGGGAATCCCCAGCGGAAAGCGAACCGGCTGCCCTGGTTGTAGGACAGGCCTTCATTCGACCGGACCTTCATCGTGATCCGTGAGGAGAAGCTTCCGCCGCCGAGGATGAAATTCATGACCTGGACGGCGAAGTAGTCGGGATTGGTGTCCTCGATACCCAGATGGCCGAGGCTGATGTAGCCCTGGTTGATCGCTTTCTGGATGAAATAAACGCCAGCTTCGAGCTGCGGGAACTGCCTGGAGAACGAGGGAGACTTGAGGTCCTTGTTTTTCCAGATGGCGACGATCTTGTCGATCTTGGTTTTAAGCTCGGCCTTGTTGAAATCACCGGCCGCCGCCAGGATGATGTTCTTGGGGAAGAAATATTGTCCGTGGACGGCTTTCAAATCCGTGGCTGTAATGCTCTCGTACGTTTTCTTAGCCGGCTGCCAGGTCAGCGGATGGTCGCCGTAGAGGAGCTTTTCGTATTCGCGGCTCAGGATCGTGCTGGGATTATCGTTGACCTGCCGGAGCTGTTCGATGAGGCGGCTCTTGGAGAGCTTCAAAGCGTCCTCTCTAAACTCCGCGTTCATTAAAACATCAAAGAAAATGCCCAGAGCTTCGTCGAGGTCTTTGCTCAGGACGGACAGGGACAAGGTCGCCGTCCGCTCGCCGACATTAAAGGACAATATGCCGCCGAGGAAATCAATCCGTTCCTCGATGACGCTGCCTTCCTTTGTCTTCGTCCCGCCCTTGATCAGCGTGCCGCTCATGGTCTCGGCCAGGCCCTGCTTATCTTTCGGGACATACAGTCCGCCGAAATTGATCAGCGCCGAAATGCTGAACAGAGGAAGGCTGCGGTCCTCCTGGACGTAGCCGCGCAGTCCGTTGGCGAATTGCATGCGGAAGGCCTTGGGATCGGGGGGTTCATATTTGAGCGTCGGGAATTTCAGGTCGGAGGGCTTTTGAACTTGGCCCAGGCCAATTGCCAGAAATATGGAACCGATGGCCAGTGCAAGTGTCATTAATTTTTTCATCGTCATCCTCCTTCCTTATCGCCCCATTTTCCTTTTGTAGATGGCCGTGAGGCTGTTGTCCTTGACGAAGTATTTGGCGGCCACGCGTTTGATGTCGTCGTTCGTCACCTTCTTCAGGTCGTCGAGGTCGGTCAGGATCGCCTTCCATCCCCGGTTGAGCTCGGCCCGGCCGGCGCGGCCGGCGAGGCCCATCGTGATGCCCAGGCTGCGGATGAACATGGCCTCGTTCCGGTTTTTGGCCTTCTGGATCTCGTCGGGGGTCACGCCTTCTTTTTTGATTTTTTCAATTTCGGCCCAGATTTCTTTTTCTAGGTCTTCGGGCTGAACGTTTTTATCGATGCGCGGCATGGCGCTGATCTGAAAGGCGCCGACATACCATTGGGGACGGCCGAAAGCGGAGGCGTTGACGGCCATTTGTTTTTCTTGGACCAGAATTTTATAGAGCCGTCCGGTCCCTCCCATACCCCCGCCTCCCCGCGGGCCAAAACCGCCTCCGCCCGAGCCGAGCACATCGGCCAGGATCGAGAGCGGCGCCGCATCGGGCTGGCCTTCCTGGGGAGTGTGAAACATTATCTGCAGGCTGGTCGGGGCGGGCCCTTCCCCGTACATCCGCTTTTCGCCGTACTGGGGCGGCTCATAGGTCCGGATGGGTTCGATGTCCGGGCCCTTCGGAACGCGGCCGAAATATTTTTCGGCCAGGGCGATGATGTTGGCCGGGTCGAAATCGCCGACGTAGATGGCCACGCAGTTGTTCGGGACGTAATACTTCGTGTGGAACTCGTTGAGGTCTGGCTTGGTCAGCTTCCGCAGGTCGTCCATCCAGCCGATGACTTCCCAATGGTAGGGCGACGCGGCGTAGAAAGCGGCGTTGACCTGTTCGCTGAAAAAGAAGCCCGGCCTGTTTTCGCTCAAGCGGCGCTCCTCCATGATGACGTCTTTTTCGGAGTAGAACTCGCGGAAATAGGCGTTCAGCATCCGGTCGGACTCAAGGAGCATCTGGAGCTCGACCTTGTTCGAGGGAAGTGTCACGTAATAGCCGGTATTCTCGTTTCCAGTCGAGGCGTTGAGAGCCGTGCCGCCGTTTTTCATGTACAGATTCCAGAGGTCGTCCTTGATGATGTACTGTTTTTCGGACTTGACCAGCTCGTCGTATTCCTTCTGCCACTGGGCGAGCTTAGCCTTGTCGCCGCCGGCGGCCTTCCAGTACTTTTCCCGGTAGATCTTGTCCATGAGCTCGTCGATCTTCTTGTCGATTGCGGCGTCCTTGGCAGGATCCGTGACGCCCATCATCTGGGTGCCTTTGAACATCATGTGTTCATGGACGTGGGCGAGGCCGGTGATGCCCGGCCGCTCGTTGATCGAGCCGACTTTGAAGTAAATGTGACAGACGACGCGCGGAACGCCGGGCTTCTGGATCATCAGGATTTTCATCCCGTTGGGAAGCACGTGTTCCTTGACGTCGAGCTTGATGTCGGCGGCTGCGATCAGCGAAGCGAACGCGAGCAGGGTGAAGAGAAGAGTCAGAGTGCGTTTCATGCGGATTATAACCTCCTAAAAAAAATAAAAAATTATCATTTCTCATTTCGGCCTAAAAGTCAATAATCCTCATCCACAGCGAGGAAATGGCCCCTTGGTTAGTATTCCCGTATTAACCTTAGTTTCTTGATAAGAAGAGATGTTTCAAGGCAACCTCTATTTAGAGAAAGAATTTCCGCTTGAATTTATGTTATAAATAATGTATCTTCATTGTAGAAGCATTTGGAGAAAATATGATAACGAAGGTTCAGAAATGGGGCAATAGTTTGGCGCTTAGAATTCCTAAAGCATTCGCCGATGAGATAGGATTGAAGAATAATTCGTCTGTCGAAGTGATGATGAAGAAAGAGTCACTCATTATTGTGCCTTCCAAGGAATTAAAATGGACTTTGGAACAATTGTTGGAAGGTATTACCCAAGAAAATATTCATCATGAATGGGATAGCGGGCCTGCCGAAGGTGATGAATCATGGTAAGACCTCATAAATATGTTCCTCAGCGCGGTGATGTCGTCTGGATCACTTTAAATCCACAGGAGGGACATGAACAGGCTGGCCGGCGTCCGGCAGTAGTTCTTTCTCCTGAAGCCTACAACGGGAAGGTCGGATTGGCCCTCTTGTGTCCGGTCACCAGCCAGATCAAAGGCTATCCGTTTGAAGTCTTAATGCCGGCCGGTCTGCCGATTGCCGGCGTGATTTTATCCGACCAAGTGAAAAGCCTGGATTGGAGAGTTCGAAAAGCCGAACGGATCTGTTCTTTGCGGATGTCCGAGTTATCTGAAGTTCTTCAAAAGCTCTCTGCGTTGCTGACGTAATTCTTATAAGCATCACATCTCCCCACTTCGGGTGAAAACCTGAATCGAGGGGAAATTTATCCAAATCTTCCGGTAATGTAGTCTTCCGTCCGCTTGTCGCGCGGCCGGGTGAAGATGTCGGCGGTTGTGCCGAATTCGATGAGCTCGCCCAGGAGCATAAATCCAGTTTCTTCCGAAACGCGGGCGGCTTGCTGCATGTTGTGTGTGACGATGACGATGGTGTAGTCCGTTTTCAAGAGCCGCATCAGCTCCTCGATCTTGAGTGTGGCCATCGGATCCAACGCCGAGCACGGCTCGTCCATCAGCAGGACCTCGCTTTTAACTGCGACCAGGCGCGCGATGCACAGCCGCTGCTTCTGTTCGAGCGATAAGTCGAGCGCGCTTTTGTGGAGTTTGTCCTTGAGTTCGTCCCAGAGGTGAACGGCTTTGAGGCTAAATTCGACGACGGCCTCGAGCTCCAGGCTTGTGGTCAGATGATGGACCTTGGGACCGAAGGCGATGTTTTGATAAACACTCAGAGGAAAAGGATTGGGCCGCTGGAAAACCATGCCGACTTTTTTCCGGAGGCCCGTCAGCCCGCTTTTTTTCTTTTTATAGATATCCTCCCCGTCGATCTTGACCGATCCTTTGATCTGAACGTCCTCGATCAGGTCGTTCATACGGTTGAGGCAGCGGAGGAGCGTTGATTTTCCGCAGCCCGACGGGCCAATCAGAGATGTGATCGATTTTTCTCGGACCGACAGTGTATTATCGTAGAGCGCGTGGAACTTGCCGTACCAGAGGTTCAATTTTTCGACTTCGATTTTTTTCATAGTTTGATTCTGGCATTACCAAAAAAATTCAGGTGACACGTGCCTAATTCAGGAGAATTAAAGAACATGTCAACGACTTTTTTACCCATCATCCGAATTTTCCGATGATGTAATCGTTTGTCCGCACGTCTTCGGGGGCGGTGAAGACTTTCTCGGTCGTGCCGATCTCGATGAGCTCGCCCATCAGAAAGAATGCCGTGCGCGTTCCGACCCGGGCAGCCTGCTTGGTGTTGTTGGTGACCAGAACGATGGCGTGGTCTTTTTTGAGCTCGGCCATGGATTCTTCGACCTTGGCCGTGGAGATGGGGTCGAGGCCCGAGCACGGTTCGTCATAAAGGATCACGTCGGGCTTGAGGGCCAGAGTCCGGGCGATGCACAGCCGCTGCTGCTGGCCTCCCGAAAGTTTTAGCGCGGAGCTCTTCAGCCGGTCCTTGACTTCATCCCAGAGATAAGCCGATTTCAGGCTTTCCTCGACCGTCTGGTTGAAGACCTTTTTATCGCGAACGCCGGCCATTTTGGGGCCGTAGACGACGTTGTCGTAAATGGAAAGCGGAAGCGGAATCGGGAGGGCGAAAATCATCCCAACTTTTTTCCGGAGGTCCTCGGCCTCCATGTCGCGATAAATGTCTTTTCCGTCCAGAAGGATCGAGCCGGTCATCCGGACGCGGGGTTCGAGGTCGTTCAGCCGGTTGAGTGCGCGGAGGAACGAAGTCTTCCCGGAATTGGCCGGGCCGATAATGCTGAGAATCTCGTTCTTGTGGATGTCCATGGTCAGCTTATTCAGGGCCCGGATCTTTCCGTAAAGGATGGTCAGGTCTTTGACCTTGAACTTGATTTCGTTCCCGCGGTTGGTCATTTCTTTTTTCGATACTTCGAGCGGATGATCACCGCCGCGATGTTCATGATCAAGACCAATCCCACCAGGACCAGGGCCGTCCCATAGCGGTAATTTTCGGGGATGTTCGGGATCTGGGTCGAGACGATATAGAGATGGTAAGGCAGGGCCATCGCTTGATCGGACAAAGCGTGGGGAAGTTTCGGGAGATAGAACGCGGCCACGGTGAACAGGATGGGCGCGGTCTCGCCCGCAACGCGGCCGATGCTCAGGATGGCGCCGGTGAGGATTCCGGAGATCGCCGAGGGCAGGACCGAATGGCGGATGGTCTGCCATCTCGTGGCGCCGAGAGAAAGGCTCACTTCGCGGTAAGATTTCGGCACGGCCCGCAGGGCTTCCCGGGTGGTGGTGATGATGACGGGCAGAGTCATGATTCCTAGGGTCAGCGCGCCGGAGATGATGGACACCCCGAACTTGAGGAAGATCACGAACAAGCTCAGACCGAAAAGTCCGTAGACGACCGAGGACACGCCGGAGAGATTGATGATGGCCAAATTGATGACTCGAGTGAGGATGTTATCCCCGGCGTATTCGCTCAGATAGATCGCCGCAAGCACCCCTATGGGAAGGGAGAAAGCGATGGATGTTAGGACTAGGCAGAATGTTCCGACGATGGCGGGGAAGATACCCCCCGCCCGCATACCGTCGCGGGGCATGGTCAATAAAAATTCCAGGGAGATTGCGCTCCAGCCACGGCTTATAATCAGCCAGATAATGAAAAGGACCGGGATGACGACAAGCAGCGTGGCCGCGAGGAGCAGGCCGAAGCCGATTTTTTGCTTGATGGATTCGTTTTTCATCGCTTCCGACCCTTGTTCAAAAATAGATCGGCCGTCAAGTTTATGGCAAAGGAAATGACGAAGAGAACGATGCCTATGGCGAAAAGGGCGAAATAGTGAGGGCTGCCTTTGGCCGCTTCGCCCATCTCGGCGGCGATCGTGGCCGTGAGCGTCCGCACGGGTTGGAGCAGGCTGGTCGGGATGACGGCCGCATTGCCGGTGACCATCATGACGGCCATGGTCTCGCCGAAAACCCGGCCGATGCCGAGCATGGACGCGGCGAAGATGCCCGGCATGGCGCCGTGAATAATGACGCGGTGGAGCGTCTGCCAGTGCGTCGCGCCCAGGGCCAGCGCGCCTTCCTTGTATTCACGGGGCACGGCGTTGATGGCGTCTTCGGAGATGCTGATGATCGTCGGCAAGGCCATAAAGGCCAGCATGATCGAGCCGGCGAGGGCGGTCAGGCCCGTGGGGAGCTTGAGAAAATGCTTCAGGAACGGAACGAGAATGGTGATGCCCAGGAATCCCAGGACGACCGAGGGAACGGCGGATAAAATTTCAACGCAGGATTTCAAAATATTGCGGAGCTTGGCCGGAGCCACGTCGGCAATATAGAACGCCGCGGAGATGCCGAGGGGAACGGCGATGACGACCGCGCCCGCCGTGACGAGAAGCGAACCCAGAATAAGAGGCAGGATGCCGAGTTTCGGCGGATCGGAGATGGGATACCAGAACCTGCCGCCGATGAATGACCCCAACGATGTGTCCTTGAAGACCGAAATTCCCTCCCGCAGGAGGAAAATAAAGATCAGCGCGACGAAGACGACGGAAGCGATGCCACTGGCGAAAATGAGCTTTTCAATCAGGAATTCTTTGAGTTTGCGGAGCTTGGCCATTATTTGATCGGGACAAAGTCCGTTTTTTTGACGATGTCCTGTCCTTCCTTGGAATAGACGAAATCGATGAATTCCCTGATGACGTCTTTGGGCGTTCCGTTGGTGTAAAGATAGAGAGGCCTGGAGATCGGGTAAGCGTTGGAGCGAACGGCTTCGAGCGTCGGCTCGATGAACGGAGATTTGGCGTTCTTGGCGACGGCGATGACTTTCTGTCGGGGACTGATATAGCCCATTCCGTAATAGCCGATCGTATTTTCGTTGTTGGCCGTTTCTTCGGCGATGGAGTAGGACGACGGCATCATCAGGGCCGCCGGCGCGAATTCCTCCGTGCCTTTCTTTTTGCCGCGCCGCAGGACATGTTCTTTAAAAAAAATATGCGTTCCGGAATTGACTTCACGTGACAAAAGCACGATGGGCATATCCGGTCCGCCCAAGGTTTTCCAGTTTTTTATGTTGCCCAAGAAAATCTCGCGGAGCTGGTCCATGGTCAGATTTTTGATGGGATTGCCGGGATTAACGACGACGGCGATGCCGTCAAGGGCGACGATTTCTATATTAAACTTGACGCCCCTGGCTTCGGCCTGCTTGATTTCTTTCTCTTCGACGGCCCGGGAGGATTCGGCGATGTCGCATGTGCCGCTGATCAGGGCGGCGATCCCCGTCCCCGAGCCCCCTCCGGTGATGGCGATGTTCACGTCGGGATGGATTTTGTTGAACGCCTCGGCCCACGCCTGGCCGAGGTTGACCATGGTGTCCGAGCCTTTGATCTGGATCGACCGGGTTTTTTGGTCGGATGGCGATGCAGCGGCGCAAAATCCAGCCAAAAGAAGCATGCCCAGCAGGAAGTCTTTCAGAACAGTCCGCGTCATTCTCTAAAATTCCTCGGCATTATTCCCTCTATAAAATTAAAGGGGTAATTAGAAAGTTTTATATTAAATTATATGAATGAGCCAAGGTTGTGTCAAGGAGGCTCGGGGTGAGTCCCTCGAAAGACGCGGATTTTCCCCCGCGAGGAAAATCCGCTCCCGCGTCCTCGCTTCGCTCTCCTCGCCCTTCGGCGAGGAACCATGCCCGCTGCGCTGCGGAGGGCTTTCTTTGGGACTCACCCCTCGCCGAGATTAAAAACAAAAATGGCGCATCTTGTAAAGTTTAATGATTTAATACAAAATAATATCTCAAGACCAGATATATTAGAGGCGACGATGGAAAGGCTGTTCGATGAAGAACTCAAAAATCTAAAGGAAAAACTGCTCCAGATGGCGGCGCACGTGGAAGAGTCGATCGAGCTCTCGATCGAAGGATTAAAAGACCGGAAGGAAGAACTGGCTCTTGAAGTCCTGAAGCGCGAGGATAGCATCAACCTCCTCGACATCGAGGTCGATGAAACCTGTCTCCGCCTCCTCGCTCTCCGGCAGCCGATGGCCGGAGACCTGCGGTTCATCACCTCGGCCATGAAAATCGGGAGCGAGCTTGAGCGGATGGGCGATCTGGCCGTCAATATCGCCGAGCGAACGCTCGATCTGCTTAAGACGCCCCTTTTAAAGCCTCTGATCGACATTCCCCGGATGGCAAAAATGGCCCAAGCCATGGTGCGCGACGCCCTCTACGCGTTCATTAACCGCGATGAAAATTTGGCGCGAGATGTCTGCAAGCGCGATGACGAGGTCGATTCTCTCAATAATCAAATTTTCCGGGAGCTGCTGACCTATATGATAGAGGACCCGTCGAGAATCAAGGAAGCGGTCGAGCTTCTTCTCGTCGGCCGCTACCTGGAGCGCATCGCCGACCACGCCACCAACATCAGCGAAGACGTGATCTATCTCGTCAAGGGCAAGACCATCAAGCACCACATCGAGAAAAAACGGATCGCTGAGTCCGAGGGCTTCGCGACTCCGCCAAAAAAATAAAAAAAAGAGCGCCGGTTGTTTTCCTCATGGATAACATATTTAGCCGGCCCTTTTTGATAATGAATGATAAGAAGTCGGCGCTCGCACTCCGGTTAGGCGGCCTGGGCGATGTGTTGGTCGCCCTGCCGTCCATGAATCTTCTCCGAAACACTCTTCCGGGTTTGTCGTTGGATTTTGTCGGCCGGGAAGAGTACGGCCGGCTCCTTCAAGACGCAGGCGTCGCTCGAACGGTTTTTTCCGCCGCTAACGCGCGGTGGATTCCGCTCTTTCGTGACACGGCTCGGGTTCCGCGGGAAACGGTCCAGTGGCTCGATCGCTATGACCCGATTGTCGGATGGTTTCAGAATATTTCGGTGAGGCATCACTTCACTCGGAAATTAAGCAGTTTGTCCCCCCGGTTATTTTTTTTTACTTATGATCCGGATTCGGGCCTGACGATCAGCCGCTATTTTTTTAACCTCACCGCGGAGCTTGTTCAAAAAGACCTCCGCGCCGGCTTCGTCTTTGAAGATTGTTGTTTCCTTCCTTTGAAAAAAGCCCAGGGAGAAACCGGGAGGAAATTCCTGCCGACCTTTCGCCCGGACAGCGCCAAAAAAATCGCCGTTGTCCATCCCGGTTCCGGCAGCCCCAAGAAATGCTGGCCTCTGGAGCGCTTCCTGGGGATTATTTCGTTTCTCGATCACAAAGGCTTTAGGGGGGCTTTGGTCACGGGCGAGGCTGAAGAAAAGCTGGAAGCGGAAATCTCGAAAATCATCTTGCCGCAGGACTGGATCTGGCTGCGGCGGCCGCCCCTCATGCCTCTGGCCGGGCTGCTTCATTCCGCCGTCCTTTATGTGGGCAATGATTCAGGCATAACACATTTGGCGGCAGCCTGCGGAACGCGCGTCATCGCCCTCTTCCGCCGGGAGTTTGAAACCGCCTGGAAACCGTTCGGCCGGACGCTTGTCCTCAGCGCGGATGATATCGCCACTCTGCCTTTGGACAAGGCGCTGGAAGCGATATCGGGCGTTCTTGAATAATTTATTACGTCTTGTTTTCTTTCGTTCTTTTTATTCCCCTTTGTTCAACCGTTCCAGGGTTTTAAACAGGATCTCATATTCCGGCCGGTCGGCGGTGTTCTGGCCGATGTATTTGAACTGGCAGACACCCTTTTTATCGACGATGAAGACGCTGGTGATGCACTGGTCCACTTTGCTCCCGCCCCATTCCGTGGCGAAGAGTCCCAGGCCTTTGGAGACTTTCCGGTCGGCGTCGATGAGCAGGGGAAAGGGCGTCGGGACTTTCTCTTTTTCCATGCTGAGATCCTTGGGGAACATTTTGCGCCGCCGCTCCAGTTGGGCTTTGCCCTGTTCGTCGAGCTTCGACGCGTCGGCCGGATTTTTCCAGCCTTTGATTTTGTCGAGCTGCTCGGGATTCGTCTCCACCCACTGCTTGACGATGTCCTGGCCGTAGGGGAAAACGAAGACGACTTCGACGTCGTATTTTTTCTGGATTTCGGCGGACTTCTCAAAATCGACGAGCTCGGCGTATTTATAATTGTCGATCGTGCACCAGCGGCCTTCGGCGGCGAACCCGCGCGGAAAGATCAGCATCACGTTCTTTCCTTTGAGGTCGGACAGGGTGAGGGACCCACCTTGAAGAATGGGGAGCGTAAAATCCGGCATCGGCTGGCCGATGGTGACGGGCCTGATCTCGCCGCTCTGGGAATAGAGGAGAGCGCCGCTCAGGGCGAACGCCAAGGCGACCAGTCCTGCAGCGAAAAATCTTTTTGTTGTCATAATATCCTCCTTTTATCTTTCTAGTTTTGCTTCGATTTCCGATTTGAAGCTTTTATAATTCTTTTCTCTCAGAGCCTTAAAGAAGAAATCATAACTCTCGGGGGAGAGAAATTTGAAATAAAATTTTTGTATTTTCTGTGAGTCGTTGACTTTAGCAAAATGTTCTTTGGCATATCTCAGTTTTGCTTTATTTGAGTCATATTTTTTAGGATTATAATTTTGGGAGACTTTTAAGACTAAATCTTTATTTTGAAAAGTCTGGCGTTCGAGCATCATTCCGAGAAATTCCAGGATATACGGATTTTTGATCTCGTCTTCTGGTTTGATGATGAATGGTTTTTCGTGAGCTTTCGATATTACGGCTAATTTGCGTTTGGACAATGCCGTTCGTTCATAAAGCATGGATTGGATTTGACGGTCTAATTGCCGGACGGACCAGTTTCCCCGGATGCATTCTGATTCATAGAATTCTCGTTTATAAGGTTCATCAAGGCGCATGATCAAACAATAATGAGACCAGGACAAAGGGAATTTTTGATATAGGACACCAAAAATTCCAGACGGTGTCTGGAATTTCTGAACATCGGCATTCATTTTTTCAAGAGCGGATTTTCCAGGCGGTGTCTGAAGAATCTTGCTTTCGGGGTAGAGCTGATAAAATGAGCGCATCATGAACAAATTACTTTTTGAAAATCCTTTCCCGAAGTGTCGGGAAAGATCTTGCGCAAGCCGAATTAATAATTCCTCTCCGTATTCCGCACGCTCTTTTCCTTTTTGTTCGAATTCGACGACCCTACGGCCGATCAGCCAATAGGTGGAAACCAGCGCCGTATTGATCGACCGGACGGCGGCTTTTCGGCCTTGTTCTATGAGGATGCCGAGATCGGCAATCAGCCTGGAATAATGCGCATTCTCTATTGTCTTGGTCATTTCTTGAAGTCCCTCAGGGACTTTGTTTCAATCTTTTCATTTCATAACGTCTCCCTTGGGAATATTATTCGGGACAATGAAAAAGACGTTATAAGAAGCGAAAAATCGTCATATGCTACGGTCCCCTTTGTGACTTGCTGTGAGCATTTCATTCTTAGATGATTTGATGTTAAGTCATCGTAAAATAAGAGTCAATCGCCGACGGGATAAACAAGGAGGGCGAATTATTTCGGACGCACCTTGATCATGACCGCGCCGTGCGCCGGGACTGGGGCCGCGTAACTTCCTTTAAAGAGGCCGAGATCGGCCTTTTTCCAGAGGTCACGGACCGGAGCGTCCGATTTGGCCGGAAAGCCGATTTCAGTCCAGTTCACCGGGATCCTCGCTTCCGCGCCGCTCCGGTTGAAGAGAACGACGGCCTGGCTTCCGTCGGCGAGCTGCTTGGCCCAGACTTCGCAATCGCCGTCATCCCGCACTTTGCGGCCTTGCTTTCCGAGAGTGTCCTGGTCCACGGCGATCACTTCTTTGTTGGTCAGGATGGCCGCGATCTCAGGCGCCATGGTCCGGATATCATTTCCGGCCATGAGGGGCGCGGCCAGGATGCACCACAGGCTGAAATGAGCGCGGTATTCGATGAGGGTCAGGCCGCCGTTTCCGACTTCAAGCATGTCGGGATCGTTCCAATGCCCGGGGCCGGCATAGACTTCGAGGCCGACCTGAAGGTCGAGGATCCTCGGGAAGCCCATGCCTCCCCAATCTCGTCGGCATTCCCAGCAATCCTGGATGTCTTCGGTCGTTCGCCACAGGTTGCCGATGTCTTTGGCCCAGAGCCAGGGCTTGGTGCTGCCCCATTCGCAGATGCTGAAGACGATCGGCCGGCCGGCCTGCTTGAGGGCGTCTCGCATGGCGGTATAGGAGGAGATGGAATCCTGGCTGCCGTGATTGCACCAGTCGTACTTTAAATAATCGACGCCCCAGGCGGCATATTGGCGCGCGTCCTGCAGTTCGTAACCGAAGCTTCCCGGCCTGCCCTGGCACGTCTTCGTTCCGGCGTCCGAGTAAAGGCCGAATTTCAGGCCGAGCGAATGAACATAGTCGGCCAGCGCTTTCATACCCGAGGGAAATCGCTTCGGGTCGGCGATGATGTTGCCCTTGTCGTCGCGGGCGATCTGCCAGCAGTCGTCGATGACGACATATTGATAGCCGGCGTCCTTCATGCCGGTCCGGACCAGAGCGGCGGCGGTTTCCTTGATGAGGCTTTCGTTGACGTTGCAGCCGAATTTGTTCCAGCTGTTCCAGCCCATGGGCGGGGTTAGGGCTAGCCCGTTGTCGAGCACCCAGCCCTCCTTGAAGCTGATGAGCAGGAGCAGAATGGGAATCAAAATGAGGGATGCTTTTAATAAGAAACGTTTTTTCATGGGATCTCCCCTGATTTTGGATGAGCGAACAATGTCGTCTTTGTCCTCTCGTTGATTTCGAAAACCGTTTTAAATATTACATGATAATTGTGATGATGGCAAAATAAAAAAAATGCCGAGGCGCTAGCCGGCCCTTTTTTTCTTGAAGCATCTCGTTTTTCTTATAGCATTTTTGACCGAAATTTCTTATGATTATGGGACGCCATAAGAAAGGTACGGCCATGAAAAAAGCAGCACTTTTAAGAATCATCCTTTTCGTGTTTGTCGCAGTCGCCTGGATTTCGAATCCCATCGGGGCGTCATCGGGTCGGATTCCGGTTCATCAACAAAATCGGCCGGCAGCCCAGCAGGCTTCCCAAACGCCCCCGGCGCAGCCCGCGGCAGTTGACTATGACGATATCGCCCGATTTATCAGCGGACTTCCCTGCACTTCGGAGACGCTAAAAGCGCTTCAGGAAACCCCGGAATGGAAGGATTCCAACGCCGTTTTAGAGAAAAGCTGGGCTGAGCTTGACGCCAAGCGACTGCAGCCGATGCGGGCCTGGGCGGACGCGGAGCTCGCCGAGGCGAATGCCGCGACCAAAATTCTCTTCTATCCTTTCGGCGGCCCGGATTTCTTGACGGCTTTCGTGCTCTTTCCCAACGCGGAAACGTACGTTTTACTCGGCCTGGAATTCGTTGGGAAGCTGCCGGATTTCTCGAATACGGATCCTAAACGCGTCCTAAATTATCTGGGCAATCTCAACGCGGCGCTGGCCGATTTTTTCAATAAGAGCTATTTCATCACGAAAAACATGAACGTCGCCCTGTCGAGCGATAAAGTCGACGGTGTGCTCCCCGTCATCTGCTTCTTCCTCAAGAGAATGAACAACACGATCTCGGGCATCAAGCGCGTTGATTTTTTAACGAAAGGTGAGATCGTCGACGTCGATTTCGCCGGGGCGCGGAGAAAAATGCAGCGTCCCTACGGGATCAAAATCGAATTTTTCGCCAACGGGACGAACAAGCCCCGGACGCTGTATTATATTTCCAGCAACCTGCTCGACGTCGATTTTAAAAAGGATTCTTCGCTTTACCTTTACCTCGAGAACTTAAACTTCGAAACGACGTTCATCAAATCGGCGTCCTACCTCATGCACTACAAAACATTTTCGAACATCCGGAGCCTCATTCTGGCTAAGAGCCGTTATATCTTAGAAGACGACACGGGCATCCCTTATAAATATTTTCCGGCTAAGGACTGGGACGAGCAACTCTACGGCGAATACATCAAGCCGATCAGCGACTTTTCGGGGGTTGAACAGTTGGACCTCAAAACCGCCTATGCCGACGCGTCCAAAGTCAAGAAGCTGCCCTTTCATCTCGGCTATCACTGGGGCGCAAACAAGGATTCCATTCTGTATTTCAAAAAGAAAGAAGGAGAGCCGATCCGCTAGGCCCCTCCGAACGCCTTGATGAAAACAAAATTCAGCCTCTATACGGCCACTGCGCTCGTGATCGCCAACATGGTGGGCACGGGCGTGTTCACGAGCCTCGGCTTTCAGGTCGTCAGCATCTCTTCAGGTCTGGCGCTGATCCTGCTGTGGATGATCGGCGGGCTGATCGCGCTCTTTGGAGCGCTGACCTATTCCGAAGCCGGGGTTCTTTTTCCTCGCTGCGGCGGAGAATATCATTATCTGACGAAGATGTATCATCCGGCCTTAGGATTCCTGGCCGGCTGGATTTCTTTTTTAGTCGGCTTTGCCGCCCCCGTGGCCGCGGCCTCGATCGCCTTCGGCAACTATCTCCGCAGCGCTTTCGACCTGCCGGAGTTCGTCAGCGGCGCCTTTTCGTTTCTGCGGACATCATCGCTGCTGGCGGTCGTGATCATCGTCATCCTGACTGCGATCCATGCCACGGATAAAATGTTGGGCGCCAAGTTCCAAAATTTTATCACCTTGTTCAAAGTCCTGTTCATTTTCGGTATCGTGGGCCTCGGCCTCGTCCTTGGGAAATCGACCCATCTGTCCTTCGTTCTGACCAGGACGGCTGTCCAAAACATTCTGAGCCCGGCCTTCGTCGTTTCGATGTTCTTCGTGACGTATTCTTATTCCGGCTGGAACGCGGCGGCCTATGTCGCGGGCGAGATCGATAAACCGTCTAAAAATCTGCCGATAAGCCTGATCACCGGCACGATCTTCGTGATCGCGATGTACTTGCTTTTAAATTTCGTCTTTCTCTACACCGTTCCGCTCGGCGAGCTCGCGGGCAAGATCGAGGTCGGGTTTATTTTCGCGACCAAAGTGTTCGGGACGCAGGGCGGGAAGATTATGGCCGGGATCATCTCCTTCCTGCTGTTGTCCACCATCAGCTCCATGATTATCGCCGGGCCGCGGATCTCCAAGGTGATCGGCGAGGATTATTATTTGTTCCGCTGGATGGGCCGGAGCAGCCGGAAAGACATTCCGGCCGTCGCCATCGTCACCCAGGGTCTGCTTTCGATTCTCTACATCGTGACGTCGACGTTCGAGCAGGTCATCATTTTCATCGGCTTCACCCTGAATTTATTCACGTTTCTCACGGTCCTGGGCGTGATGATCGTCAGGAAAAAACATCCGGAGCTGCCCCGTCCCTACAAGACGCTGGGATACCCCGTGGTTCCGGTTGTGTTTCTTGTGATTCATGTCTGGATTCTGATCTACGGCTTGCTCTACAGGCCGAAAGAGTCGCTGGCCGGTCTGGCGATTACGGGTTTAGGGCTGCTTGTCTATTGGCTTGATAAAAGGGCGCGGCCCGAAAATTATCGGCCGCCCGCGGACATAGCTTCCCTTGAATGATATGAATGACACAAAGAAATCTCTTTCGCTCGTCAGAAAATGGCTGATCGCCGCCCGGCCCTGGGCCCTGCCGGCCTCGACCATGCCGGTCGTTTTCGGCACATCCCTGGCCGTGGTCATCGGGAAAGCTCCTTTGGCGCCGGCCCGTTTTTTGCTGGCCCTTGCGGCCATGATGGTCCTCCATTCGGCGGCCAATATGCTCAGCGATGTTTTTGATTTTAAGCGGGGTCTCGACAGGGACATCACGCCGGTGAGCGGCGCGATTGTGCGGGGATGGCTTTCGGCCAGGGCCGTGGCTACGGGATCGGCGGCGCTTTTTAGCGTGGGCATCGGCTTGGGCTTATGGCTTGTCTGGATCACAGGGACGACGCTGCTCGTCATCGGCCTTGTCGGTGTCGTCATCGGCGTTTTCTATACGGCTTTAAAATATCATGCCCTCGGCGACCTGGCCGTCTTTTTGAATTTCGGCCTTCTCGGTTCGCTCGGCGCCTGGGTTGTTCAGACGCGCGGTTTTTCCTGGATTCCCGTCATCTGGACTGTCCCGATGGCGATGCTCGTCATCGCCATCCTCCACGCCAACAACTGGCGGGACATCTTCTCGGACGCCGAGCGGCGGGTGAAGACATTTGCTTCGATTTTGGGAGACCGGGGCTCGCTCGCTTATTACGGTTTTCTGGTATTCGGATCGATGGCCATCATCTTCGGTCTGGCGCTCATTCCGCGGCTCGTATCCACGGGGCTGCCGGCCATGCCGCCGACGTTTGCGGTCGTGCTGCTCGCTCTGCCTCGGGCGCTTCATCTCTGGGGACGAGCGAGACGCAGGCGCAACCCGCGCCGGCCCCTAGATTTTATCGTTTTGGACGGCGCGACGGCGCAATATAATCTTGTCTTTGGCCTCTTGTGCGTCGCCGCCCTCTGGCTGCAGTATCTGCTGAAATTTCCGTAATCCGCTAAAATGATGTCGAATCGCGGCAGTTCGCTGCTCGCCATTCTGGCTGTGGTGCTATTCGTCCCCCTTTTTATCCTTCGATCTCTTGGCTCACTGGACTTTTGGTGGTGGATGAGCATTAACATCACTCTGCTCATCGCGCTGAGTTTTCTTTTGGATGGATCATATATCCATCATATCTTAGCCGATCTCAAACGGCGTCCGGCATGGAAAATCGGCGCGGGCGTCCTGACGGCGCTTTTTCTTTATGCTCTGGGATTTCCTTGCGTTTTTAATTTTGCCGTTTGGGCATTGACGATCAGAACAGAAAAAACGGGAATAAGCGCCGACCTCAGAAACTAAGTATGCCCCCGTTTATTTCTGTTTGAATTTGACGACGTTGTCGGCGGTCAGGTCGATGTACTTGTAGCCGTATTGTTTCGACGGCTCTATGACCGTCGTCTCGCCCCATTCATTCCAGGTGGCAATGAAAACGCCGTCGGGATTCGCCGCGAGCGTCTTGTCCCAGGTGTGCTGGTAATATTCGCCGTCATGGCGGGGGATGACGAGGGCGCTTCCGCCCCAGTAGATCGTCGAATCGTAGCCCGGCCCGACCGAAGCGTAGAACTTTTTATCCGGGCCGTAGGTTTTCACCGAAGAGGCCATTCGGGCGTATTGATTCATCACCTCTTCGTAGAATCCGCCTCCATACAGGAACAGTCCGTCAAAAGCCCTGAGATATTGGAGATTATAAGTGTCGGCGTAAAACCTAGCCTGGGGGTATTTTTGCCGAACCGAGTCGATGACCGATTTCCAGTCTTCGGGGGCGAGGCCGACGGCTTCGGCGAGATAGACAAAAAACGACGGGTCGTCTTCCGCGGGGGAGAGGATGTCCAGCAAATAATTAAAATCCGTCTCTGCATCGCGCCTAGCCCTGGCCTTTTCCGAGGCCGTTTGCAGGGGAACCCAGTCGCCTTGGGGCCAGCGGCAGAGGTTCATATGGGACTCATAGAGAATGTGGACTTTGAAGTTAAGAGCCGGCGCGATGCGGGACATGTTTTCGAGCAAGGGCGTGAACAGCTCCTCGTAGCTGAAATCAAAAGACAGGCGGTTCGTGAACCAGGAGATCGCGAAGGCGTCGATGCCGCCGTCCTTGGCCATGCGGATGTGTTGCTCAGTGACCTCTTCGGCCTGAGGATCATAGGGCTTGATCGTCGGCGTGAAGAACGTCCAGTTTTCGCAATTTTGCGGCCGGGGCGCGGGCGGATTATATCGCTCGGAGAACCAGGGATAATAGACGGCCACCACATCCTTGTTCGCGGACAGGGGAAAGCTTTTGGCCGGACGGACTTCGACATCCACATATTTTCTGAGCTTCGCCCGGGCCGGCATGAGGAAATCGGGCTCGACGAAAATCCGCGTGGTTCCCGGGCGAAGTCCCCTGACGAATCCGGGCTTATCGAATTGAGTGAGCGGCGGAACGGCATCTTCATCCCAGCGGAACATCTTCCCCGGCAGATAAAAAAAAGTATCTGGCCTGGTGACGGCCACGTTCATCAGACTTCCCTCCCGGACAATAAGCGGGTTGGGCGAAAGCCTGATGCGGAGTTCGTAATCGCCGGCCTGCTCCTGGAAGGGGCGGAAAGAGAAAAACAAGGGCAACACAGCGACAACAAAAATGCCGGGGCTGAATTTTTTCATCGCTCTAAGCTCGATGCTCGATATCCATATTTTAATAAAAATTCTGGATCAAACCTATAGGATTCAGCGACAGATCCCGAATTCTTAAAAATTTAATTGGGCGAGCCCCCTCGCCTGTCAAGCCATTTAAAAACCTTACTGTAGCAGGTATCATCTTGCCATTTAAAAATCTTACTTTAGTGACGGCGCTTGAGCGGGCTTTTTTCCGAGGTTGATCCATCCTTTTTCTTTTCCATTCTTCTCGCCAAGCTCTGGGCGATGGCCTTGGCTTCGGCCATTTCTTTGGCCGGGTCGGCCTTCCGGTCTGGGATTCTGTTTTTCGTTCTAAGCGCCCAGATGCGAGCGAGCTTGCGGCGGATCGTCGCCGACAGTACAAACGGATCCATCTGGGCCCGCAGTTGGACCAGCGGCTCGAGCCCCTTCTTGTCGATGCCTGGCGTTTGCAGCAATCGATCCAGGGCTGTGAGGGGCCGTTCATAGCGCCGCGTTTTCCGGGAGCCCTTCCGCACCCTCTCTTTGAGCTTCACCGACGGTTGGAACAAGTTCATGTACAGCCTCAGCTCTTGAGTATAGAGGTCGTTCATCGCCCGCACGGCCTCCGGCGTATCGTACCGGTCCCAGCCGATGATCTTGCGGACGTGGGTCCAGTTCTTCTGTTCGATATGGGCGTTGTCGTCCTTTTTGTACGGCCGGCTCCGAGTGAAACCGATCTGCTTGCTTTCGCAGTACTCATACAGACGGTTGTTGATGAACTCGCCGCCATTGTCGGAATCGATGGAAAGCACATCAAACGGCAGGCTCGCCTTCATCTGGCGGAAGGCTTCCAGAATCGCCATCTCGCCTTTCCCCAGGACAGCCCGCGTTTCCACCCAGGTTGAAGCAATATCGGTCAGGTTCAGCGTATAGGCGAACGTCCCGCTGGCGCACTCCCCGCTGTGCGACACGGTGTCCAACTCCAAGTGGCCCGGATCGACCTCCTCCCAGGACTCGCACTTGATCGGGATCTGATGACGGAGCAAGGTCCCCGGCTTGGTCCGGCCGTACAGTCGCTTCCTCAGGTCCCGTTTCTTTGAGGCCAGATAACGGTCGATCGTCCGTGCGCCGATTCTCAAGACCTTGGTCTCCTGCAGTGAACTCAGGGCATAGCGTCGACGGATCCACGGCATCCACAGCTCCAGGATCCCTTTCAAACGGACCGACCAGGGATAATCGGCCTGCTCCCAGATCTTCTCGATCACAGCCATGACATCCTGAGTGTAGTAACGGCTCCGAGTCCGGGGGAATTTTTGAGGAGGAGGATCGGCCTCCTCCATCTGGTTGAGTTGGGCGATGGCGTACTGGCGGTGATAACCCGTCGTGGCGCACAGATCGTCCAGAATCTTGGTCTTGATCTTTTTGGTGGCTTTTCGATAGCGCATCCACATGGCGTCCATAAAGACCCTCCGAGTCCGCAGATCCATACTCGAACCTCCTTTACGAAGAAGGTCAGAGTAGGAAAATCCTCCCGACCGCGTCCAGCTATAGTAAGATTTTTAAATGGCAAGATATATGCCCTTTCAGTAAGATTTTAGATGGCGCGATTCG
>Ga0315282_10001718_pt1 | contig 40952 bp, 30 predicted proteins | sample YL17G07_20_MG_FD_203693 | JGI IMG/M metagenome (GOLD analysis project Ga0315282, IMG submission 203693) | Sediment microbial communities from Yellowstone Lake, YNP, Wyoming, USA - YL17G07_20 | ecosystem: Environmental > Aquatic > Freshwater > Lake > Sediment | place: USA: Wyoming | collected...
CAACCGGTCGCGAGCCGCGACGGGCAATAACCGCCCCCTTGAAGCTCAAAGGCTATTGGGCAGGCGGCGTGGGGGCGGAATCCCGCTGCCGTTGGCAGCGGGTCGGCAGCGCCGACGGCCAATAACCGGGCCCTTGAGGTTCAGGGGGGGTTCGGTCTTGGGTATGGGCCCGGAACCCCGCCGGCGGGCATAAGCGCAATCCCTGGCCTCCGCCAGAGCCGCCACGGGCTCCCCCCCGGCGCTCAGCCCGGCCAGGCATCGAGGATCATGGTGAGGAGTCGCCGGTCGGCCGGGGCCAGCTCCAGCTCGGCGGCCTCCGCCGGCCTCACCCAGCGCCACTCGGCGCACTCCAGGCAGCAGGGCTCCCCCGAGCTTGCCGCCCGCAGCAGGTGGAGCGCCACCCGGAACTCCCCGTAGTCGTGCTCGAGGGCCGCCAGCAGCTCGCCGGCCTCAACCTCGAGCCCCATCTCCTCATTCATTTCCCGCACCAGGCACTCGGCCAGCCGCTCGCCCTCCCGGCACTTGCCCCCCGGGAACTCCCACAGCCCGCCGCAGGGCCCACCGGGGCGCCGCCTGGCCAGCAACACCCGGCCGTCGCGCTCGATCCACGCCGCCGCCACCCGCAGCCGGGGCCCGAGCACTCAGGCCTCCGGGTAGCGGGCCGTGACGGTCGTGTGCAGGCCGCCCCGGACGCTGAAGACGCCGGTCACCTCGAGCCTCCGGGGCCTGGCCGCCGCCACGATATCGTCGAGGATGATGTTGACCACGTTCTCGTGGAAGATGCCCATCTGCCGGAAGGCAAAAAGGTACATTTTGAAGGACTTGAGCTCGAGGCAGACCTCGCCGGGGACGTAGTCGACCCGGATGGTGGCGAAGTCGGGCAGGCCGGTGCGCGGGCACACACAGGTGAACTCCGGGGCCTCGATGCGGATGGTGTAGTCACGCCCCGCGAACTGGTTCGGCCAGCACTCGATCTCGGGCCGGGGGCCGGCGGAGGCGGCATGCTCGGCGGTATATTGAGCCACGGTGGAACTCCTCAGAATAGCTTGTGAAACTCTATCAGAGCCAAGCTACCAAGCCCTCCTGGCTCTGTCAACCGGTGGCGAGCCGCCACGGGGTCGGCAGCGCCGACAGGCAGCAACCGGGCCCTTCAGGCCCAGCGGCCACTGAGCGCCCGGCGTGGGCCCGGAACCCCTTGGCGTTGCCAAGGGGTCGTGGTTGCTGACGGATACGGTTCCGGTGGCGAGCCGCCACGGGCAATAACCGGGCCCTTGAGGCTTACCAGCTGCTGAGGGCTCAACTTGGGCCCGGAATCCCGCTGGCGCTGCCAGCGGGGCGCAGGCTCCAGCCCCCAGTCTGCAAGCGCGAGCCGCGACGGGCAATAACCGAACCCTTGAGGCTCACCGGCTGCCGAGGGCCCCGCTGGCCCGTCAAAAGAAAAGGCCGGAAGGGGTTGCCTCCCGGCCTCGGGGGATCAGGCTAGGCCCGCGCTACTTGCCGACGTGGCAGGTGCGGCAGGAGTGGGTCGCCGGCTGGTCGCCGCCCTCGGCGTACTCCCAGCGGACCAGGTCGTTATAGGGCGTGCCGTGGGCACGGTGGCAGGACAGGCAGAGCACCACCGGGTCGGCGGGCATCCCGTTGGTCGGGGTGCCGCTGGCGATCTCGGTCGGGGTCCAGCCAACCGGCACGATTGGGTCATAGGTCGCGTAGCGGCTCGGGTTGGAGGACTGGAACTCGGCGCCCACCGCCGAGGAGAAGGCGATGTCGGTGGGGTGGCGGATCCAGGGGCTGGTGGTGCCGATGCCGGCCGCGCTGTGGAAGTTGCCGTGGCACTCGGCGCACAGGAAGCTGATCGTGGCCGTGGTGTCGGTGTCGCTGCCGCGCTTGATGCCGTAGTAGCCGTTGTGCTTGCTGGCGTCGACCTGGCGCTCCCAGCTGTCCATGATGCCGTTGTCCTGCTCGACACCCTTGATGCCGCCCAGGAAGCGGTAGCTCTTGGCCACGGTGGTGCCGTCGCAGACCTGAGCGGTGGTCAGCGTGCCGTTGGCGTGGTGGGCGCCGCGGACACCGCCGAAGTCGTCGCGGCCCGTGGAGCGGTCGCCGTGGCAGCCATACTCACCCGCGCAGGAGAGCTGGGTGGAAGCGCTCTGGCTGGCCCAGGTAGCCGGGCCCCAGGCGCCTGAGCCACCATAGGCGGCCGGGCGGGTAGCGGCGGTGAAGCCCGGAGGCGCCATCGCCTCGAGGGGGGCGACACCCTTGGAGTTGTGCCCCTTGGCCGGGGTCTGGTTGGCATAGTAGAAGTCGCCGCCGGCCAGGACGTTGGCCACGGGGTAGCCGCCGACATGATAGACAATCGGGGTGTCGTCGACCACGGTGTCGGACCCGGCGGTCCCGGCGATGTGGCAGCCCGCGCATCCCACGAAGCGGATGAGGGCACCCTGGGGCACGTCACCGCCGGTGCCCGCGGTGCTGTCGCGGTACTGGAGCATCATGCTCGCGTTGTCCTGGCTGTTGTGCATGGTGTGGCACAGCCAGCATTTCTTGGAGGTGATGGCGTGCGAGGTGCCCACCGACAGGACGACCAGGGAGGCCGCCACCAGCAGGACCAGGGCCAGGAGAGCTGCTTTTCTCATCGAAGGAAATCCCCCTTTCACAGGTGCCCCCACGGGCAGACCTGCCCTTCAGTGCGGGGGACCGAGACTTGACGCGCATTATGCGGCCAAACGGAGCAAATGTCAAGCAGAAAGCTTGGTCAGGCGGGGCTATATAAGGGTGGAAAAACATAGGGGCGGCCCTGGCTTAGAGCCGCCCCCTGGTCGCAACCGAGTTCAGGTCGATTATTTCTTGGGCGCCAACATCTTGGGCATGTTGTGCGCCTTGCCGTGGCAGTCGCCGCAGCTCTTGAACTGCTTGAGCATCGCCGGGGCGTGCGGCTGGCCGTGGCACTCGCTGCAGGCCATGATCTGGCGGTGCGCCGGGTGGCACTTGGCGCAGGTCAGGCCGGCATGCTTGGTGGCGCTGGCCGTCAGGTCGGTCTGGGCCTTGGCGTGGCAGGCCGCGCAGGTGGCGTTCGGCTCGGTCACCGGGTACTTGATGACCAGCGGCGTGTGCGCCGGGTGGCAGGCCAGGCAGGCCTCGTTCGGCTGGTTGGCCACGTGCGGCTCATGGCACTCCATGCAGCCGGGGATGTAGCCGTGCTTGCCGGCGTGGCAGGTGGTGCAGCCCAGGGTGGTGTGCGCGCTCTTCTTCTTGGCGATGTTGCCGGCCACCTGGCCGTGGCAGACGCCGCAGCCCTTCTGGAGCTGCTCGGTGGCGGCGATCGTCTTGGGCGCGTGCGCCTCGACGTGGCAGTCCAGGCAGGCGGTCATTTTATCGCCGTGTGGCTTGCCGTGACACTTGAGGCAGTTGGGCATGATGTCGGCCCACTTGGTCTTGCCGGGCCGGTAGACGTGGTAGTTCTCGTGGCAGAAGGTGCACTCGAGCTGGTGCTTCTGCTTGGAGTTCCGGATCGTGTTGAACACCCCCAGGTGGCAGGCGGCGCACTCCCTGGTCGAGAGCGGCTTGACCTCTGCGGCATAGGGGCCGGTGGGGGCCGCGGCCTGGGCGGCTGCCGGTGCCGAGGCCGCCGCGGGGCTGGCCGCCGTCTGCCCGGTGGTGATGGGCCGCGGCGTGCAGCTCAAGAGCAGCAGGGCGCACGTGGACACGATCGCAACGATACCGATTGCCTTACGCAGCGACATCTCTCACCTCATCCGTCTCGCCGGGGCGCGGGCGCGGCCAGGGTCGCCCAGCCCTCCGCCCAGGGCTTAAGTCTTGCCCGAGGGCTACTTCACCAGTGCGTGGGCGTCGATGTGGCACTGGTTGCAGTTCGGGAACTTCTGATGCATCGCGGCCGGGTGCGGCTGCCCGTGGCAGGTCTCGCAGGTCGGGACCATGCCGTGCTTGTCGCGGTGGCAGTAGGCGCACTTCAGGTCGTGGTGCTTGGTCTGGGTGGCGTCCAGGTTCTGGGCCACCTTGGCGTGGCAGGCCGCGCAGACCTTGTTGGCCGGCTCAGAGTAGTGGATGTTGGTCGGCATGTGCGGCTTGTGACAGCTCAGGCACTCCTCGTAGGTCTGCCCCTCGAGGTGCGGGCTGTGGCACTCGGCGCACTTGAGGATGGCCCGGTGCTTGGTCGGGTGGCAGAGCGTGCACTCCTGCTTGGCGTGGGCGCTCGGGAACTCCTTCATCTGCTTGCCCTCCTCCGCGTGGCAGGAGACGCAGGCAGCCGAGGAGCCCTCGGGGAAGGCTATCTGCAGGGGGGCGTGCGGGTCGGCGTGGCAGGCCCCGCACTTGCCGATGTCGTAGTGGGGCTTGCCGGTGTGGCACATCGAGCACTGCGGGATGGCGTTCGCGCCCAGCGGCGGGTGCTCCTGGTGGCAGTTGAGGCAGGAGACCTCGGTGCGGTGCTTGGCCCCGTTGGCGGCCACGACCTGGACCTGCTTGGGGTGGCACTTGACGCAGTCGGCGTTGCTCAGCTTGGCATCCGAGCTGGCCTGCTGCGCCCCCTGGGCCGTCACGTAGGGGGCCAGCACGACGGCTGCTATCAGGGCCACACCGATAACGCATGCTTTAAGGCTGAGGGTCTGCATCTCGTCCTCCAAAAATGAGCCGATGCGGAAAGTTTTAAGCCAAATCTTTTTGTTCCGAATTTTGGAGGCCAGGCCGACAGGTGCGGCACGAGCTGAAAACAGGCACGGTGCCGCTCTGGCCAGGCCATGTTAGACAGGGCACAAGCCCAGGCTGCGGCACTCTAGCATCGGGTCTAGGGGGTGTCAAACTTATACTTAGTTAATTAACCCTTTTATGCCTGAAGGGAGGTGGGGCGCAGTGGGCCGCGGGGCGGCCTGGGGGCGGCCGGTGGCGCATCCTGGCGGGGGCAGCCAGGAAGCCCTGTCGAGTCAGTGCCTTGTCGCGGCCAAAGCCCCAGGGCCGTTGGCCAAAAGGGGCAGGGCCGGCGCACCTCTTGCGGCGCTAGCCCCGGAAAACGCGCGAGTCGCCCTCGAACGGCCTCGGTCAGGCCCCAGGCCGCTCTAAAAATGTCCGGCTGCAAGGCGCGGTGGCGAGCCGCCACGGGCAATAACCGCCGCCTCCAACGGCTGGGGCATCTGCGGCGGCAGCAAGGCGGCGGGTTCCCCTCGGCGTTGCCGCGGGGGCGTGAGAGGCAGGGGCTGCGCTGGTTGAAAATATTCCTTTCGGAATGAGGCGTACCGAGAGTACGCCGCAGGGGCGAAGGATTTCGCGCAACGCCGCAGATGGGCGTTTGGTCTGCGGCCTGCTAGGAGGCGTAGGAGTGGAGGCCGGGGAGCAGGTAGGCCACCCCGAAGTAGGTGAAGAGGACCGAACCGAAGGCCAGCACCGAGAGCCAGGCCACCCGGCGGCCCCGCCAGCCGTGCATGTAGCGGGCGTGGAGGATGGAGGCGTAGATGAACCAGGTGATGAGCGACCACGTCTCCTTGGGGTCCCAGCTCCAGTAGGAGCCCCAGGCGTAGTGGGCCCAGGCCGCCCCGGTGACGATGCCGGCCGTGAGCAGCGTGAAGCCGACCATGATCGTCTGATAGATGAGGTTGTCGAGGACGGCCTTCTCGGGCAGCAGCCTGCCGCCGGCCACCTCGGCCCCGGGCGCGGTCTTGAAGCGGGCCGGCTCCCCGGCAGGCTGTATCAGGTACATGACGCTCAGCCCGCTGGCCACGGCGAAGGCCGCGTAGCCCAGGAAGCAGGTGATGACGTGGGCCAGCAGCCAGTTGCTCTGGAGGGCCGGCACCAGCGGCATGATGTCGCTCGACTCCGACCACGAGGCGTAGGCCATGGCCACGAAGGCGAAGGGCATGACGAAGACGCCGATGGCGCGCTGCTTGGTGCGCCACTCGATGAGCAGATAGATCAGGGTCGTCGTCCAGCCGAAGAAGACGAGCGACTCGTACATGTTCGACAGCGGCGCGTGGCCGATCCCCATCTCGTATGACTCTACCCAGCGCAGGATGATGGCCACCGTGTGGGTGGCAAATCCCAGCGCGGTGAGGCCCGTGGCGATCTGCCCCAGGCGGCGGTTCTGCCCGAAGGCCATGTAGCAGAGGTAGAGGACGGCGGAGAAGAGATAGATGAAGACCACCGCGCCCAGCATTCTGGTGTTCATTTCAGCTCCTCTTTAAGCGTGGCGAGCAGCGCGGCAAACTCGTTCTCGAAGCCGGGCCTGTTCTTGTTGGTGCGGCCGGCCACCTGCACGAGCGTCTTGCCCCCCTTCGGGGCGGCCCGCAGCCACAGCCTGCGGTGCGACATGAAGAAGGCCACCAGGAAGCCCATGACCATCAGGATGCACCCGCCCCAGACCACCCACACGCCGGGGTCGCGGCTCACCTCGAGGCCCGAGGCATACTGCATGCCCATGTTTTGAACGCTGAAGATCTCGTTGCCGCCGCGGTCGCGGTCGAAGTCACGCAGCCGGTCGAAGACCCAGAAGTCGGCCGAGGGCTGGCCGGGGTGCTCGACGTGCAGCCGCAAGGCCGGCCCCATGTCGACCAGGTCCTCCTGGAAATCGACCACCTGCACCGTGCCCCCGCCGGACAGCGGCACCGGGCGGTTGAAGCCCGGCATGTCGAGCACGGAGGGCGCCCCGCCCGAGCGCGGCTGGACACTCAGGCTCAGGCTGTTCAAGCCCATCGCCTGGTAGTCGGACTGGTAGAAGCGCCAGCCCTTGTAGGAGAGCGGCGAGTTGACCACCACGGGCCTGGTCTCGACCACCTTGCCGTTGTCGATGACGCTCAGTATCGACTTGTATTCCTTGGGCATCCCGGTCGGGTAGAAGGTGACCGAGAACTTGTTCAGCCTCACGCCGAAGGGCAGTTGCACCTTCTGCTTGGTGGCGCGCACCCAGAAGTAGTCGAGGGTCTGGCCCTCGGGGATGCGGATGCTGCCGCGCACGCCCCAGAAGGAGCCCATGATGGCCCCGGTGACGACGAGGATGATGCTCGTGTGGACGATGTAGAAGCCCAGGCGGGTGAGGTGCCCCTTCTCGGCGGCGACGACTGTCGCGCCCTCGTCCCCCGGCAGCACGCGGGGCAGCGGCACCCGGGCCCGGCGCAGCAGCTCGACCCCGATGACCACGGCCTCGCAGACGGCGACGGAGATGAAGACGGCCGTCTGGTCGTTGCTGATGATGAGCCCGGCGAAGACGCCCACCAGCCCCGCCACCAGGGCGAGCAGCCCCAGGGGGGCGGCCTTGGCGCTGAAGCCGGCCCGGATGAGCGGCGCCGCCTTGGCGGCCGCCTCGGCTGGCGTCAGCTTGGTATGGAAGCTCTCGTGCTCGTGCTGCTTGGCGAAGAAGCCCTCGTCGATCTTGTAGTCGGGGGGCGATATCGCCTTGAGGGTCATGGGGAAGCGGCGGATGGAGCAGACGAGCAGGTTGGTTATCAACAGCGCGAGCATCCCGACGAACAGCCAGGAGTGGTACATGTCGGTGATCTGCAGGGAGTGGTAGAGCTCGTACTTGGCCTGGCCGTAGGCCTGGATGTAGGCCTCGGGGGCTTCGTTCTGGGGGATGAGGGTGCCGACGATCGAGGTGGCCGCCAGTCCGATGAGCAGGACCACCGTGAGCTTGACGGACGACAGGAAGTCCAGGGCAGCCTGCCCGCCCCCGGCCGATTTCTCCTGTCCCTTGGCTACTGTAGACAAGTTGGCTGCACTCCCGTGGCCGGGCCCTTGCAGGGCCTTCGCGGCGCAAACTTGTTTATACCTTTGGCCGCCGATGAAGTCAACCGCGGCGGCCGCGCACAGCCCGCCTTCCCCCGGTAAAACCCCAACTTAAGGGGCCTTCCCGGAGCGCCGAGCCGCCCCCCCCGGCCTACTCCATGGGCCGCAGGGGCGCGAAGACCTGGACGCGGTTGTTCAGGCGGTCGACGACGAAGATGCGGTTGGCGCTGTCCAAGGCGACGTAGCCCGGCTCGTTGAAGGAGCCTTCCTTCCAGCCAAAGCCCCCGAGACGCCACTGGAGCCTGCCCTCGGCATCGAGGACGAGGACCTGGGAGCGGTGGCTGTCGGCCACGTAGACGTTGCCCTGGCGGTCGGTGGCCAGGCTGACGGGGAACTCGAAGGCCGCCCCCGAGCCCTCCCGCGAGCCGAAGCTGCGGACCGGCTTGAGGTTTGCGTCGAAGACGTGGACCAGCCCGCGCAGCGTCTCCAGGGCGAACAGGTTGCCCCGGCGGTCGTAGCGCACGTCGGAAAATCCCGTGAAACCTTTGGCAGTTACGCTAACCTCGCCCTCGTAGCGCAGCTCAGGGGACAGGGCCACGATGCGGGGGGCGGCGGTGTCGATGACGAAGATGCGCCCCTTGTCGTTCACGCAGAAGCGCCCGGGCACCAGCTTCGATCCCTGGGGCACGCCCTGGAGGACGGCCGGGACAGCGGTGTTGGCCTTGGGGTCGCACAGGGTGAGGGTCGGCTTGCCGCGCTCGGCCACCAGGAGCTTGCCCCCGGCCACCTCGGCCACGCAGAAGGGCGCGCCCAGCTTCCCATTCGCGTCGAACTTGCCCGCCGGCTTGAAGGCCTCCCCCGCGGCCTCGAAGAAGAGGAGCCGCTTGTTGCCCGCGTCGGCCACGGTGAGGCGCTCGCCGCAGGAGAGGGCCTCGGGCAGGTTGAAGTCGCCCGCCTCCTCGCCGTAGATGGCCCGCAGGAGCTTGACCGGGCCGGTGTCGGCGGCCTGGAGGGCGCCGCAGAAGGCGGCCAATGCGGCCACGGCGGCGGCAACGCTCAAGGCCCGGGCCAGCCAGCTTTTGGTTGTCAGCCTCATCATAACCTCACCTTTTCGACCTCACCTTGGGCCCATCCTCCTAGTAGCGGTGGCACTCGATGCACAGGGCCCGCTTGCCGTCCAGGTAGAGCATGAACTGCTCGGTGGCCCCGTGGATCTTGTGGCAGGAGATGCACTGCATCGGCTGACGGTTGCGCGGGTCGATGGCCTTCTCCCCCAGCGGGTGCGAGATGCGGTGCTGCTTCTTGTGGCACTTCTGGCAGACGTGGTCCGGCCCCGACTTCAGGTACAGGTCGAAGCTCGAGGCGTGCGGGTCGTGGCAGGCGCTGCACTGGTGCTTGAGCACCGGCTCGCACACGGCCTGCATGACCTTCTCGCCCGCCACCATGCGCCGCTCGGTGTCGGCGTGGCAGCCGAAGCAGAGCGTGCCTTCCCGGCTCACCAGCCTCGCCTGCGAGGTGGCCGCGTGGGGGTTGTGGCAGCGGGTGCAGGGCTGGCTGCCCAGGACGTGCTGGTTGGGCCGCTGGGTCCAGTCGGCCTCCTTGGCGTGGCACGACAGGCACAGCTCGCGCTCGCCGCGCTTGAGGGCCATCGCGCCCCCCTGGGGCTCTGCGTGGCAGGCCGTGCACTGGCCGCTCAGGAACTCCTTGTGGCCGTAGTTGCCGAGCAACCCGGCGTTGTCCGAGGCGTGCGGGGTGTGGCAGCCCGTGCAGTCCATCTTGCGGGTGATCCCGGCAATCGACACGCCGTTCGCCTTGCAGCGCGGCTCGTGGCACGACAGGCAGAGGCTCGCGGCACTCTGGCGCAGCAGCCCCGGCTCGGCGGCCCAGTGGGGCTCGTGGCAGGAGAGGCACTTGCCCTGCTTGAAGGGCGGGTTCTGGTGGGCGGCGGCCAGCTCCTTCTCGAGCCTCTTGTGGCACGACAGGCACAGGGCCTTGGTGTCCTGCTTGAGCAGCGCCTTGCCGCCGGCGTGCGGGTCGTGGCACTGCGTGCAGCCACCCTGGCGCAGGGCGGTGTGCATCAGCTTGCCCTGGGCGTCCTTCTGCATCTTGGCGTGGCAGCGGTAGCAGGTCTGCTCGACCTTGCCGTCGATGAGGGCGCGCGACTCCGAGGCGTGCGGGTTGTGGCAGGCGGTGCAGTTGTTGTCGCGCACCGGGGCGTGGAGCGTCTTGCCCGCGAGCCTCGCCTTCAGGTCCTCGTGGCAGCCGAAGCAGGCCTTGCCAGAGGGGGCGGCCGCGGCAGGCTGCGGGGCGGCCAGGCAAAGGGCTGCGGCCAGGGCGGCGGCTATCGTGAGCATATAGCGCGTCATATAGCTCATTTTTGCGCCCCTCCCTCGTGGCAGGCGACGCAGTCTCGCCTGGCGAATGGGTCATGCTGATAGGTCTTGATCAGGCCGGGGGCGTTGGCGAAGTGCGGCCGGTGGCAGCCCAGGCAGGGCGAGGACTTGATGGCAATCCCGCCGTGGGCCTTGCGCGAGGCCTCGCTCTCGGGGTGGCAGCGCTGGCACAGCCGCGGGTCGGCGGCGGTCAGCAGTGCCGGCCTGGCCGAGGTGTGGCCGAGGTGGCACTCCAGGCACTTGCCCTGCTTGGCCGGCTGGTGTGACGGCTTCGATTTGATGCTATCAATCAGGCCCTGGTGGCAGGTGAGGCAGACGGCCTGCGCCTCGCCCACCATGAGCTTGGGCCGGCTCGCGCTGTGCGGGCTGTGGCAGGCGGTGCACTGGCCGGTGTTGAGCGGCTCGTGGACCGATCCTTGTCCCGAGGCCGCCCCCTTGCGGGCCTGCGCCACCGAGGCGTGGCACTTCAGGCAGAGGGGGCCGGTCGCCGCCACCTGCTGCGAGGGGTAGTTGCTCGCGTGCGGGTCGTGGCAGGTCAGGCAGTCCTTGCGCGCATACGGGGCGTGAGTCTGGATGCCCGGCCCCTGCGCCTTCTTGAACTCGTCGCCGTGGCAGCTCAGGCACACCGACCCGCCCCTGTCCTTGAGCAGGCCGTCGTATTCGGCGGCGTGGGCGCGGTGGCAGCCCAGGCAGTTGCGGTTGCTCACCGGGGTGTGGATGTAGGTCTTGAAGAAGTCCTCGCGGGCCTGCTTGTGGCAGCCGTAGCACAGCTCGCTCTGGAACTTGGGCAAGAGCTTGGGCTGGGCCGAGCCGTGCGGGTCGTGGCAGTCCAGGCAGCGGGCGGCCGCGAAGGGCTCATGCCTGCGGCGGCCTCCCTGCTCAGCCTTGGTCGCCGAGTGGCAGCCGTAGCAGACCTCGGCCGCGGGGCGCCTCAGCAGCTTGCGCTCCGGGGCGCTGTGGGCGTCGTGGCAGACGGTGCAGCCGCGCTCCTTAACCGGCTTGTGGGGCGCCGGGCGGCTGGCGGCATCAGCCAGCTTGGGGTGGCACTTGGCGCAGAAGACCTGCTCCGGGCCGGGGGTGAGGGCCTTGAAATCGCTCGCGTGCGGGTCGTGGCAGGCCGAGCACTTGCCCTCGCCGACCGGCTGGTGGACCTTGCCCTGGGCGAAGGACTTGAGCTCGTCGCCGTGGCAGCCCTTGCACAGGGCGGGCTCCGCGGCCTTCAGCCTGAAGCTCCCCGCCTCGTGGCAGGAGGAGCACTCATGCTGGGCGACGGGCGCGTGGACCTTCTCGCGCAGCAGCCCCTTGGGGGCGGACGACGAGTGGGCCGCGTGGCAGGCCGTGCAGTTGCGCCGCGAAGCCTTCTGGGGGTCGTAGCCGCCGTGGGCGGTGAGATACTGCTGACTCACCGGGTGGCAGGCCGCGCAGAGCTGCTTCTCGGGCTTGAGCAACCCCTGCGGCTCGCTCGAGCCGTGGGCGTCGTGGCAGCTCAGGCAGCCCGCGCTGAGCAGCGGCTTGTGGACGCTCGAGCGCTGGAAGCCCTCCTTGGCATGGCAGCGGTAGCAGAGGGCGTCGCCGGTCTCGCGCAGCAGGTGGGCGTTGTTCGAGGCGTGCGGGTCGTGGCAGCGCACGCACTGCCCCCTGGCCAGGGCGGTGTGGATGTGGGCCCGCTTGCCCTCGACGGCGTCCTTCTTGTGGCAGGTGTAGCAGAGCTCCGAGCCCCGCTTCTTGAAGCTGGCCACGGCGATGCGGCCATGGCGCTCGTGGCAGCCCTCGCAGTTGTTGGCCTTGGCCGGGGCGTGCTGGAACTTGGCCGCGGCCACCTTGCTCACGGTCTGGCTGTGGCAGTCCGTGCAGGGTTTGGGCTTGAAGGCCCCCTCGCCCTTGAAGCCCGCGGGCTGCGGTGTCTGACAGGAGACGGCGGCAAGGAGCAGGATGAGCAGCGCAGTGAGAGCTAGTGTGACCCGGGCCGCCCGGCGCTTGCTGGTTGTCACGGTTTGGTCCCTCTTCCTGAGAGTCCCGCCTGGGGGCGGAATCCCCAAACCCCGCAAAATCGCGGGCTAAAGCGCCCTCTCCCTATCAAGGGTGAGGCTTCGGTGTCAAGCTCTCATTGGAATCGGCAGGAAAGCAGCGCCCCTTGAGCCGCACGAGGGCGTCCGGGCTGACCTGAATCTGCGAGCCCTCCCGGAGCTTAGCCGCCACCGCCACGCGGGATTTCTCGAGCTCGGCGCGGTAGAGGTCGGCCTGCACCTCCCGGCGGACCTGGTCGAGCGGGATGGGCTGCGGCTCCTCGCGCTCCTCGACCTTGAGAATCGTGAAAGTTTTCCCCATCACCACCACCCCGGTCAGCTCCCCGGCCTTCAGCCCCTCGACGGCCTCGGCGGCCTTGGGGCTCAAGCGGTCCTCGCTCACCCAGCCTAGCTGGCCGCTCTTCTCGGCCAGGTCGTCGGTGGAGCGGGTGCGGGCCAGCCAGGCGAAGTCGGCCCCGGCCTTCAGCTCCCCGAGGGCCGCGGCGGCCTCCTCGGCGCTCTTGAAGGTCACCTGGCGCAACTTCAGGCGGGCCGGCTTCAGGTAGTCCTTCTGGTGGGCGTCGTAGTAGGCCTTGGTGGCCGCATCGTCGATCTTCACCTGAGGCACGACCACCTGGTTGGTGTAGACGCGCAGCACCAGCTCCTCGGCGTAGCCCTCCAGGTCTTTGGCTAGCATCTGGTCGCTCGCCTCGTAGTGGCGCGACAGGGCCTCGGCGTCAACCACGCGCTCGTCTATCCAGGCCTTAATAATGTTGCGCTCGATCTTCTCCGGGTCGCTCTCGCGGGCCTTGTAGCGCAGGGCGCGCTCCAGCTCCGCGGCCAGGTTGCCCAGGGTGAACTCCTCCTCGCCCACGCGGGCCACCACGCGGGTGTCGTCGGCCAGCTTCCCGGATGCCTTGGCCAGCTCCTCGCGCGTGCCCGGCAGCTCCTTATAGAGCGCCTCATTAACCTGGGCCGGGTACTTGGCCCTCAGCTCGGCCAGGTAGACATCTGAGCGGTCCTTCTCGCGCAGCTTGCGGATGGGCCGCTCGATCACCTCGCGGTACTGCGGGAAGTCCTTGTCCGCGGCCGGCCGGTGGCTGACCAGCTTGACCACCACGAAGCGCCCCTGCCTGGCCACGGGGCCCAGGACCGAGCCCGGCTCCATCTTGAACAGGGGCTGGAAGTCCTCGCCGACCAGGGCCTGGCGCATGAACGTCTCCTTGAGCTCGTCCGCACCCAGGTCCGCGGCCACCACGGCCGCCGTGGCGCCCTCGCGCAGGCGTTTGGCGGCCGCCTCGGCGCGGTCCTTGTCCTCGGCGGTGAAGACGAGCAGCCCCGCTTCGTTATACTCGGCGAAGAACTTCTCCTTCAGCTCGGCCTCGCTCACCACCACCTTGCGGCCGACCTCGGCCTCGTAGAGCCGGCCAACCGACTCCCGGACCAGGTAGGCGCGCATCGCCTCGGTGACATCGGCGCGCTCGAAGAGGCCCATCTTGCGGGCGTCCTGGAGCATCAGCTTGTCGTCGACGGCGCGCTGGAGGAAGTCGGCCATGTCCACCTGGCCGCCGGGCTGCTGCATGCCCCCGGCATGGACCCGGTTCAGGGCGCGTCCGACCTCGCCCTCACTCAGGGGCTCGCCGTTGACGACGGCCATCGATTGCCGGCCCACACCGGTGGTGGCGCAGGCCGAGAGCAGGGTTGCGAGCAGGGCTGCAAGCAGGAGGGCTGCTACGGCTGCGGCGCTAGCGGCGCGCGGCTTGAGAGGCCTTCTCATCGATTATCAAATCCTTTCTGGCAATGGTGACCTCCTCCATCTGGCGCACCAGGGAGGCGGCCGCCTGCCCAGCAACCTGATCGGCGGTGCGCAGCCGGCCGAGGCCGAAGACGTGGCCGGTCCGCTCGCCCGAGACCTGATCCTCGCCGGCCCAGACGAGGCTTGCCCCGCGGGTGGCGAGCAGGGTGACGGCCAGCGACGAGCGCGCGGGCCCCAGGCCCTTTTCGTCCTGGAGGCCGTCGACTACGCCCATGACGACGAGGTCCACGCCCAGCCGGTCGCGCAGGACGCGAAGTACCTCGGGGCCGACCTCCTGGGCCACGGTGTGCTCGCTGATGAGCACCTCGCGGACCTGGCCGGGCTCGACGGGCTCGAAGATGTCGGAGCGCGCCAGCTCGTCGATGAGCAGATAGGTGGCGATGGTGCCGGCGTCCGGGGTGTTGGAGGCGTTGCGCAGCGGGATGACGGCCACCTTGAGGCGCATGCCGGGGCCGCTGGGGGGGAGGCTCGCGCAGGCGGCGAGGAGCAGGGCGGCGGCGAGCAGCATCACGGTCAATCGCTTGGTGGTCAATCGCTTCACGGCGCCACCTCCGCCGGCCTGGCGGCAGGCTCGGGCACGGGGCCCGGCGTGAGGAACTGGGCCGCGGTGCCGGCCGCCGGCAGAGCGCCGAGCATCCGGGCAACGACGAGCTCGGTCAGGCGGGAGGCGTCGCGCACGCGCCCCAGCCCCAGGACCGTTTCATATTGGCGCCCGGTGGCCGAGGCCGACCCCGTCCAGACGATGCGCCCGGTGCGGGCCTCGAGCAGCCGCGAGGTCACACTCGCGCACGGGTCGAGCCCGCCGCGGTACTGCGTCACGGCACCGACGAGGATCAGCGCGGCACCCGTCTCCTGGCCGACCAGGCTGGCGAGCTGCCGGCCGACCGAGCCGGTGCGCCGCACGCGCTCGCGCAGCAGGAGGCGCTTGAGCTCCGCCTCGTCGACCACGCCGTAGCCCAGCCGCGTGAGCTGCCGCTCCAGGGCCCCCTGGACCTGGAACACCCCGCCCGGCTCCTCGCCGAAGTCCTCGAGGGGCATGATGGCAATCCTCACGCCGCCCCCCGGCGGGGCCGCGGCAGGCTGCGGCGCACGTATGCAGGCCGCCCCCAGCGCGGCGAGTACTACCGCGGCCAGTACGGCCAGGCTCCTGATGAGGCCCTTGGTCAATTACGCCCTCCGGGCAAACGAATGCGGGAGGCGCCCTAGTGGCGCAGGGTGCCCAGGGCGGTGCGGATGGCCCGCAGCGAGACCTCGGTCACCGACTCGCCCTTGCCGCCCAGGTAGTTGCTCCAGAAGCTGCCCCCGCTGACCACGACGTTGTCGCTCCAGATCGTGGTCCCGGATTCGTCCATCATATTGAAGGTGATGGCCACCTCGGGCACCGACAGCGCCCCGGCCTTCACCTCTTCGTGGTGGGCGATAGTACCATAAACGAGGGACTGCACGCCGAGGGCCTGGCAGAGCGCCTTGGCGTCCTCGGCCTTCAGCGCGCCGGGGGATTCGAGCCGCAGCCGCTCGAAGGCCGCCGTCGTCTCTCCCAGGGGGGCGACGTCGACCAGCCCTGAGGCCAGCATCTCGCAGGCCATCATCTTGCGCACCTTCTCCCCGGCCGTCTTGTCGGCCGACAGGTTCTCGAAGGGGAGCACGGCCACGCGCTTGATGTAGCTGAAGTCGACCTCCTTGCGGACGTAATAGTGCTGCTGGCCCGGCGCGGCGCAGGCCGCCAACACCAATAGGGCCAGGGTCAAGACCATCCAGCGCCAGTGCCTCATTGCTTAGCACCCCCAGTCAAATCCACTACCTCCGGCGGCTGCCTCTCCTCCGCCAGGGGGAACATGATCGTTATCTCGACGCGCTCGTTAGCCCCGCCACCGGCCCGCTTGCCCCCGAAGTAGGCCGCCTTCAGGTGCGCCGGGTCGAGCCCCTGCCGCTGGAAGCGCTGCAGGAGCGAGGCCGCCCGCGCGGCGGAGAGATCCCACACCGACCCGTAGCGGCTCCGGACCTCGTCGCTCAGCTCGGCCTCGTCCGGGTAGATGGTCACCTCGACGGTCTGGTTGGCCGCCCGCTCTTTTATGACCGCGGCCAGCCGCTCGGCCACGAGCTGCCCTTCAGTGGACAGGGCCGCCTGCCCGTAGTCGAAGAAGACGTCCATGGCGCACAGCACGCGCACGGCGTTGTCGGTGCGCTTCACGTCGGCCACCTTCTGGCCAATCTGCTGCGACAGCCCGGTGGCGATCATCTCATCGACGGCGGCCAGCCGCTTGTCGCGTGCCCCGCGGGCCTCGGCGACCTGCTCGCGCCGCTTGCGCTCCTGCTCGAAGCGGGCATCCTGCGGGAAGGGCTGGCGGGTGGGTTTGGCGAAGAGGGTGCCCACCGTCTGGCGCACCGTGCGGGAGGCCTGCTCGGAGATGCGCAGCGGCTCGGCCCCGAAGTGGCGCACCCAGAAGCTGAGCCCGCTCTCGTCCTGCGTGGCCGCCCAGACGACCGACCCCGAGGCGACGTCGATCAGGAAGAGCTGCACCGCCACCTCGGGGGCCTCGAGGTTGCCGCCGGCCCGCGTCATGGCGAACTCGGACACCGCCCCGGTGATGATGCCCTGGACCTCGAGGTTGGTCCCCAGTTGCTTGATCTCCTCGGGGCTGGGCTGGAAGCGGTCGGCCACCTGGAGCTGGCGCATCGTGCGATCGACCGCCCCCGGCTCGGCCACCTGCACCTTGCCCCTGGCCAGCAGCTCGGCGATGACCCTGTGGCGCACCTTGTCGCCCGCGGCCGGCTCCCTGGTCAGGTTCTCGACGGGCAGCACGGCCACGCGCTGCATCTTGTCGAAATCGATGGGGAGGCGGAAGTAGCGCGGCCCGCTCGCGCAGCCGAGAGCCGCCGCCAGGAACAGGAGCGCCGCCACAACCTTGAGCGTTCTGCTTGCCATAGTCTCTGCCTCCCTCAGAACCTGCCGTTGAAGAACAGGTTGAAGGAATGGGTCAGCGTCTCCTCGAGGTTGGAGGAGCGGTTGAAGGTGTAGCCGAGCTGCAGGTCGGCGTAGCGGTTGATGTAGTAGACGAGCTGGCCGAGCAGCGTCTGGTCCGTCACGTCCTCGGGCCAGGTGCGGGCCAGCGTCCCGGCCGCGTGCAGGTGGATGGCGGGCAGCACCAGCCAGTCCATGGCCAGGCTCTGGGCGAGCAGCTGGCTGGCGCCCGAGGTCGAGCCCGAGACACTGTAGGAGGCGTTGACGCGGGAGGTGGGCCGGTAGCTCAGCACGAGGCTCCCCACCCGGGTCACTGTCGTCTCCTCGCCCGCATAGCTCCAGTTGAGGCTATAGCTCACCGTGCTGAAGAGCTTCGGGGTGAACTGGGCGTTGAAGGCGCCGTGGACGAAGTAGGTGTCGGTCGCCACCATCGGGTCGGCGCGGTTGTCGCGTTCGCTGTTGGTGTAGCCGAAGTCGCTCACCCAGTCGAGGCCTTCGAGCACCCGCGCGGTGAAGGAGGCGAGGTAGGAGTTGCTCGCCGTCGTGGTGTGCGCCTCGGGCTGGCCCTCGATGTTCTGGCGCACGTCCTGCTCGCTGCGCACGACGGACAGGGTGGTGTCCAGGGTCTCCAGGGGGGCGAAGTTGAAGATGGCCGAGTAGGTGTTGCCCCCGACGTCGTTGAGCCCCCGGCTGTCGAAGGAGTCCTGGCGCTGGTAGTTGACCGTCGCGGCCATCCAGGCGGCGGGCAGCCAGCGCAGCGAGGGCCCCAGGGTGCGGTTGACGCTGCTCGTCGAGTTCGCCCCGCCCGGGCGCTCCACCGAGCTGCTGAACATGGACGGGAAGAAGTTTCCCAGGGAGCTGAAGTAGTTGTCCGCGCCGAGATCCTGCTTGTCCACGAAGAAGTTGAAGGTGAAGGACAGGTCGGGGGCGAGCTGGTAGCCCGCGTTCAGGTTGAGCGACTGCGAGATGGTCGCGGACGGCGTCGTGGTGCCGGCGGCCTGGCGCAGGAAGGCCCGGATTCCGGCCACGCGGCTGCCCAGGTCCACCGTCGTGTTAACGACCTTGTAGAAGGTGAAGAGCTGGCTGTTGGTGAAGTCGATGGTGTAGGTGTTGCCCGAGCGGGCGACGTCGACCTCGGCCAGGAACGTCCACGAGGAGTCGCCGATGTTGCGGGCGTAGACCTGCCAGGTGGTGGGCAGGCCGCCACCGAGCTGGTCCAGGTCGAGCACGATGCGGTCGCACACCGCCGTGGCGGGGAGCTGGAAGCCGATGTTGCGCCCCGTGGCGTCGAGGGTGACCGAAATGGTGGCCGACATCGTCAGGTCGGTGAAGCGCGGCCCCGCGGGCTGGTTGGCCAGGGCGAAGCCGGGGCTCACCCCGCTCAGCTGGGTGGCGCCGCCGCCCGGCGCCGTGCCGCTCGTTTCGGTGTCGAAGCTGTTGACCTGGTAGCTCACCGACAGGGGGAGTTTGCCCACGAAGATGTTGGTGTAGTCGAGGCGGCCCAGGTGGTTGGTCGTCGTCGTCTCGCCCAGGCCCCCGATGGAGCTGCCCGCCTGGTCCTCGGCCGCGATGTAGTTGAAGCTGTAGTAGGCGCGCCAGGCCTGCCAGGTGTAGTTCAGGTCGACGAGGAGGTTGTTGTCCACCTCGTTGAGCCGCATCGGGTTGCGGTAGTCGAAGCTCTCCAGCCGGTCGTACTGGAGCGAGATGGCCGGCAGGCGCAGCGGGCTTATCCCCAGCCGCGCGAAGTAGAAGTTCTGCGTCTGCCGCTCGTGGTCGTCGAAGTCGGCCCCCGTCCAGGACTCGGTGCGCCGGTAGCCCGAGGTCACGCTGTAGATCGGGTCGCGCAGGGTGAGCTGGAGCTCGGGCTCGAAGGTGGTGAAGAAGCGGTCCTGCTCGATGCCGCTCAGGGTGTTGTTCTGCTCCACGCGGGTGGCCCGCAGGTAGCCGGCGTAGGACAGCTTCGGGGTGATGGGGCCCTCAACGTCGAGCAGGTAGTTCTGGAGCAGCGTCTGGCTCGAGGTCGAGGGCTGGCCCTCGGTGCTGATGTGCGAGGTGAAGTAGTTCACGTTGACGTTGCCGTGGATGCCGGCCAGTGCCGCCTGCGTCCAGGCGAGCGCAATGACTATGGCCAGCGCGGCGCGCCTCACCGCGCTCCCCGCCGCTGCCCCGCCGGCAGACCCGCTCTGGAATCGCCTCTGCTCACGGAATGATGGTCACCGCATAAGGGCGGCGGCCCACCTTGATCACCGTCTCCACCCGGCGCGACGTCTTGTCGATGACCTGAACGCTGTCGTCGCCCTGGCAGGTCACGTAGAGCTTGCGCCCCTCGGGGTCCATCGCCAGGCGGTTGGGCCCGAGCCCCACCTTGACCACGCCGAGCACGGGTGTCGTCTGGGCGCGCAGCATGGTCGGGGCCGTCTGGATGAAGTCCACCTCGGGGGGCTGGGAGCGCAGCACATAGAGGCGCTCGAAGAAGGGGTCGGGGGCCACGGCCACGGCATTCACACCGATGTTGCTGATGGTGCTCACGGCGTCCGTGGTGCGGCCCCGGATGAACTGGATGATGTCGATGACGCTAAGGTTGTTCGAGCCCGCGTTGGCCACGTAGACCTTGCCCCTCGCAGGGTCCACCGCCAGGCCGGTGGGCGAGAACTCCACCTTCAGCTCCGAGGTGCGCTCGGCCAGGCCGTCGGACACACGGCAGACGATGACCGTGACCGAGTTCGACAGCCTGTTGGCCACGTAGACGTTGAAGAAGGTCTGCCGGTAAGCCTGCCACAGGTTCAGGTCGGCAAACGACAGGCCCCGGGCGGCCGCGACGGAATCTAGCGGCGGGTCCACCGCCAGGGCGCACGGCCCGCGGCCCACCTGCACGCGGTCGGTCTCGCGGAAGGATATGGGGTCCACGACCGAGACGTTCTGCGAGCCGTAGTTGGCGACGAAGACCGCGCCGCCCCGGACGTCGTTGGCGAAGACGGCGACGTCCTCGGGCTTCTCCCCGAAGCGCAGCGGGATCACCTGCTCGACCTCGTTGGCCACCGGGTCGATGACCGAGAGCGAGTTGTCGCCCGAGTTGGCCACGAAGAGCTTGGTGCGGGCCTCAAACCTGCCGAAGGCGATGCCCCGCGGCGCCTGCCCCACCTGGATCGTCTTGACCACGTCGCCGTTCTGCCGGTCGATGACCGACACGGAGTTGGAGTCCTCATTGGTCACGTAGACCTGGAGGCTCTCGGCCGCCCCGCCGCGAGACAGCGCCGAGAAGGCCGGCCGCAGGAGATAGCCCTCGGCCACGGAGTCATCGGGGTACCAGCTGATGAGCAGCGTCGTGGCCTGCCCCGGGCGCACCCGGAAGCTGTATGGGTAGTCGACGAAGCCGCCCTCGGGGTTGGCCAGCGTGGCCACCTTGCCCTTGCGCTTGAGGCTGCCCTCGGCGAGATACACGCGCAGCGCCTGGTACTGGCCGGCGGGCAGCGTGCGCTCGGCGAGCAGCACCTGTTGGCCGCGCATGTGTTCGGAGTCGAGCCGGAAGGGTTCGGCCGTCAGCCGCCGCCACTCCCCTTCGGCGGGTTTGGCATCGACGGCGGTGACCTGAAAGGCCACCTCGGCCTCGCTCGCCGCGGGCACACTCACGTAGAGGACGACCTGGCCGAAGCCGCGCTCCTCGGTGGCTGCGCGCTCGGGACCTCCGGTCGCGCACCCCGCGACGAGGGCGAGCAGCAGCACGATCAGCCCGATTGACAACAAGAGGCGAGGCAGGGGGCGGTAAGGGGCGAAACGCTGTGGCTGACGAGTGGGCATATGAACCGTTCACTCAGAAAAATAAGCTACTTAGGCTTGCGCCCAGGGCCGGCATAGTCTAACATCGGGCGTCAGTCCTTTTCAAGTCTTTACTCCGGCTGCAAAAGCCGAGCCTCGGCGCAGGCTTGCAGGAGGCGGGCATAACAGGAGGGACGATGTCGCCGGGCAAGCCCCCACTCTACATCTTCGACGGCAGCTCCTACATCTACCGCGCCTTCTTCGCCATCCGCGGGCTGTCCACCAGCGGGGGCATCCCCACCAACGCCACCTTCGGCTTCACCAATATGCTCTACAAGGTCCTCTCCGAGAAGCAGCCCGACTACGTCGCGATGGTCTTCGACGCCCGGGGGGAGACCTTCCGCCACCGCTCCTACGAGTTCTACAAGGCCAACCGACCGCCGATGCCAGACGACCTGCGCCCGCAGGTGGCCGACATCAAGCGGGTCGTCGAGGCCTTCCAACTGCCCACCTTCGAGGTCGCGGGCTTCGAGGCCGACGACGTCATCGCCACCCTGACCCGCAAGGCCGAGGCCGAGGGCTATCCGGTCATCGTCGTCTCGGGGGACAAAGACCTGCTGCAGCTCGTCGGCGAGGGCGTCACCGTCTGGGACCCGATGAAGGACGCCCACTACGGCCCGGCCGAGGTACGCGCGCGCTTCGGGCTCGCCCCGTCGCAGCTCGCCGACGTCATGGCCCTGATGGGCGACGCCATCGACAACGTGCCCGGCGTCCCGGGGATCGGCGAGAAGACGGCCGCACCCTTGATTGCCCGGTTCGGCTCGGTGGAGAACCTGCTGGCCAACGTAGAGCAGGTGGAGAAGCCCAAGCTCCGCCAGTTGCTCACCGAGCACGCCGAGCAGGCCAGGCTCTCCAAGCAGCTCGTCCTGCTAGATGAGGCCGTGCCGCTCGAGGTGGACCTCGGCCTGCTTGCCCGCCGCCCCTTCGATACCGGCCGCCTGAAGGAGATCTTCCGCGAGCTGGAGTTCAACCGCCTGGTCGAGGAATTGACCCCGGCGGCCCGCTTCGAGGGTGGGGCGCCGCGCCTCGTCACGGACTTAGGCGAGCTGACCGCGCTGGCTCAGCGGCTGTCGGCCGCGGAGTCGGTGGCCCTCGAGCCGCACCTGTGCTGCGACGCCGCCTGCACCTCGCCCGTCATGGCCAGGCTGTGCGGCCTGTCGCTGGCCACGGCAAACGAGGCAGCGTACGTGGCCCTGGGCGAGCACCCGGGGGGCACCGGCCTTGAGCCTGCCGCGGCCGCAGAAGCCCTCGCACCCGTGCTGGAGGAGGCGCGCGTGGCCAAGGTGCTGCCCTCCTTCAAGGTGGCTTCAGTCGCCCTGGCGCCCTTCGGCATCAGCCTGCGCGGCGAGGTGATCGACCTGGGGCTGGCCTCCTACCTCATCAACCCCGAGGCCCACGACCACACGCTGGATTCAATAGCCCGCGAGCGGCTCGACCGCCGCCTCGAGCCCGAGGCGAACAACCGCGCCCGCAAGGCCGCCCCGCCCACCCTCGACCAGGAGGCCGAGCGCTTTGGCGCGCGCGCCCAGGCCGCCTATCTGTGCGCCAAGCCGCTGGCGGCCGAGCTCGCCAAGGAGCACCTCGCCGAGCTCTACCACGGGTTGGAATTGCCCCTGGCGCAGGTCCTGGCCGACATGGAGCGGACGGGGGTCAAGGTGGACCCCGAGGCCCTGGGGGTGATGGCCCGCGAGTTCGAGCAGGAGATGGAGGCACGCCAGGCCGAGATCTTCCGGCTGGCCGGCGAGGAGTTCAACATCAACTCGCCCAAGCAGCTCGGCCACATCCTCTTCGAGAAGCTGCGCCTGCCCCTGGGCAAGCGGACCGAGAAGCGGACGTCGTGGAGCACCGACATCGAGGTCCTGGGCCAGCTCGCCCTCCTCCACCCCCTGCCCAAGGAGGTCATCGAGTTCCGCATGCTCTCCAAGCTCAAGGGGACATACGTCGATGCCCTGCCCCGCCTCATCAACCCGGCGACGGGCCGCATCCACACCTCCTTCAACCAGACGGTGGCGGCCACGGGGAGGCTGTCGTCGTCGGACCCCAACCTCCAGAACATCCCCGTGCGCGGACCGCTGGGCAAGCGCATAAGGCGCGCCTTCATCGCCGAGGAGGGCTTCCGGCTGCTCTCGGCCGACTACTCGCAGATCGAGCTGCGGCTGCTGGCCCACCTGTCGGGTGATGCCAACCTCGCCGAGGCCTTCCGCACCGGGGCCGACATCCACACCCGCACCGCGGCCGGGGCCTTCGGGGTGATGCCCGAGCTGGTGACCGAGGAGATGCGCCGCCAGGCCAAGGTGATCAACTTCGGCATCATCTACGGCATGAGCGCCTTCGGGCTGGCCAAGGAGCTGGGAATTTCCCGCCGCCAGGCCCAGGACTACATCGACCGCTACTTCGCCCGCTACCCCGGGGTGAGGGACTACTGGGAGCGCACCCTGGCGCAGGCGCGCGAGCGCGGCTGGGTGGAGACGATCCTGGGGCGGCGCCGCTACGTGCCCGCCCTGGCCAGCCGCACGATGCACATCCGGACCCTGGCCGAGCGCACCGCCGTCAACGCCCCCCTCCAGGGGAGTGCCGCCGACATCATTAAGCGGGCGATGGTCGAGCTGCACGCGGCGCTCCGCGAGCGCGGGATGGCCTCGCGGATGACCCTGCAGGTGCACGACGAGCTGGTGCTGGAGGTGCCGGAGGCCGAGCTGGAGGCGGCCGCGGCGCTGGTGCGCGATAAGATGACGCACGCCGTTGCCTTGAGCGTCCCCCTCGAGGTCAACGTGGCCAGCGGCCATTCCTGGGCCGAGGCGCACTAGGTCGCGTGCCGCGACGGGCAATGCCGCCCCCCCGAAAGCTCAGGGGTCGATGGACTGTTAACGTGGGGGCGGGGTGGCGAGCCGCCACGGGCAATAACCGCCGCTTCCGGCGATGGGGCATCGTCGGCGGCAGCGATGCGGCGGGTTCCCCTCGGCGTTGCCGAGGGGGCGAAGTAGTCAGTTACACGGCCTCTTGGACAACCGGCTCAGCGGTCACCGCCCCCCCCGCTCGCAACGCGAGCGGGATTCCGGCCCCCCACGAACCGTTCAGCAGCCACGGAGCCCTCAAGGGGCCGGCATTGGGTCCAGGCCCTCGGCCCGTCATCGGCCTTATCCCGTGCCACCGACGACCCGGCGGCATCGCCGCCGGGATTCCGGCCCCCCACGAACCGTTCAGCAGCCACGGAGCCCTCAAGGGGCCGGCATTGGGTCCAGGCTCAGCCTGGCCCTCGGCCTGGCGTTGACGCCGCCGCCGCCAACCCCCATCATGGAGATTAGAGGCGCGAGGCCACCCCTCACGGACCAAGGGACCTCCCCCAAGACGAGGGTTAGCAATGCCGAAGCGAGGTTCAGGCGCCCGCCTGACGACCGACCTGAAGGGCATCAATTTTCCGGCGCGCAGGAACGACCTGATCCAGCACGCCAAGAAGAACAATGCCCCGCAGGACACGATCGAGGCCATCGAGTCGATGCCTGACCGCGAGTACATGAACATGGCCGACGTGATGCAGGGCTACGGCCAGGCCAGCTAGGGCTGGAAGCCCGTCGCGCCAAGGGGCCCGTGCCGGTAGAGCCGGTGCGGGCCATTTTTTGCGCCTGGGGGGGAGAGCGGCTAGCTCCAGCTTTAGTTTTTCGAGGTGTGGCAGGTGGCGCAGCCCCCCGAGGGCGGGCTGTAGTCATTGCGGTAGTTCCAGCGCAGGAGCTTCCAGTTGGCCGTGCCGTGGGCGCGGTGGCAAGACAGGCACATCACGCAGTCGCTGCCGGGGTTGACCACGCCGTGGTTGACGGTGTGGACGGGGTCCTGCCGGGCCACCGGGGCGTTGGGGTTGTAGCCGGCCCCGCCGTTGTAGGTCAGGTACTCGCCGCGGGCGGGCATGACGACGTCGGTGGGGTGGAGGAAGTGGGGGGTGTCGGCCCCGAAGCGCAGGGGATCGTGCAGGTTGCCGTGGCAGCGGCCGCACAGGGCGCTGACGCTGTCGGTGGCGTTCGGCGCGCCGCGATATTCGTTGTGGTCCGAGGCCGAGTGGGTGCGCTCCCAGTCGGAGTCCTCCTGGCCGATCACGCCGCGGAAGCTGCCGTCGTTGGCCACGCCCAGGAAGCGGTAGGAACGGGCCACCGTCGTGCCGTCGATCAGCGTGTCGTCGGAGTGGTGGCTGCCCCTGATGGCCGCGAACTCGTTGTCCTCGGCCGGGTTGCCGTGGCAGCCGCTGCGGCCCGCGCAGTGGAGCGTGCCGGGCATCGAGCCGCCGGGGGGCTGGGTGAGGGTGTCGGGCGGGGCCAGGGTGACGACATTGTGGCCCTTGCGGGCGTTGTCGATCTCGCCGTCGGAGCCGCGCTTGGCCACCCAGTAGAAGTTGCCCCCGGCCAGCATCTGGTCGGGCTCCTGCTGGGTGTTGAAGATGACGGGGGCGCCGTTGTCGCCGATGGTCGTGCTGCTGGTGTTGTTGGTGTGGCAGGCCACGCAGCCGCCGTAGCGGGTGAGCGCCGGGTTGGCCCCGGCATCCACGCGCATCTCCCCCAGCACGGGGTCCCACTCCTGGGACATCGGCTGGCCGTTCTGGGAGTTGTGCATGGTGTGGCAGTTGACGCAGGAGTGCGAGCTGATGCGGGCCGTCGCGGGCACACCCCAGGCCAGGCAGAGTGCGGCCACCAGCAGGAGGGCCAGTGCCAGCGTGGCGGGACTGAACTTTACGCCAGGGGCCATTTGCCCAGGTGCCTCGCGACTGCCGAAGAGGTTTCGGGCTACACGGCCCCGGGCAGCCGCGGCCGTGGGAGCCGGCGACACTGCCCGGGGGAGTTGGTGCTACTTAGCGCGGGCCCTAGGCGGCCACCCCGTTCTTGAGCGTCAGGTGGTACTTGGGGTGCTGGAACGGGTGCGCGTCAGGGTAGAGCTTGAACAGCCAGCCCTTGAAGACGGGCTTGCCGCCGTCGAGCACGACCACCTGGGCGGCCGGGTTCTTGGGGTCGTTGGACATCGAGGTGATCCCTTGCGGGGTCATCTTGAAGTCGGGCAGGAAGCTCTCGACCTGGACGGTCAGGGCGCTACCGGGGATGGTGATCTTGCCGCCCACGGGCACCTGGTAGTCCTTGGCGGCCCCGCCACTCTCGGCCACCTGCACCACGACGGCCTTCCAGCCTTTCTTGACCGAGTCGGGCACGCTCACCTTGCGGACGACCTTGGGCATCCCGCCCGGCATCCCGCCCTGCGGGGGCATGCCACCGGCCATTCCCTGGGGAGGCATGCCCTGCGGCGGCATCCCGCCCGGCATACCCTGGGGAGGCATACCTTGGGGAGGCATACCCTGGGAAGGCATCATGCCCTGGGGCATGGCGGCCTGCGCGGGGGCACCCTCGGGCCGCTTGCCGTGGAGGGCGTCGAGCATGTTCTGGGGCATCTGGGCCATGGGGCTACCCGCCACCGCGGGCTTCTCGCCCTGCTGCGGCTGCGGGGGCTGCTGCTTCTGCTGGCAGCCGCCGACAATGAGCGTCAGGACCGCCACGGCGCCCGCCGCGATGAGGAGTGGGCGCCAACCGAGCTTGGGGGTCTTCATCCAATCACCTCGCGTTATCTTTTCGCGCTACCTTCTGGCGCTATCTTGGTCCGGCGCCATCTTGCGGCCGGCCGCCCGGAACCCTCGGCGGCTGGCCCTGTCTAAGTGGCTTAAAATACTATAATCGCAATCCGTGTGTCAAACCTTTTCCACCCCGGAGGGCGCAGGGGCTAGCCCCTTCAAGATGCGGGCCACAGTGCCGGCGGTCACTTAGCCGCGCTCCCGGCCGCCGCGGCCCCCTGGGGGGCCACCGCACCCGTTGTCCCCACCTTGGGCCCCACCATTGCCCCCACCTCGGCCAGCAGGTAGCGCTCCAGCCGGACATACTTCTTGGCCGCGGCCAAGACGTCGTCCCGGCTCACTTTTTCGATCCCGGCCACGTACCGGCGGCTGTAGTCGTAGCCCAGCCCGTAGAGCTCATCGAGCCCCATCTCGCTCGCCTGGGCCGAGTTGCTCTGGAGCCCGATCTCGTAGTTGCCGACCACGAAGCTCTTGGCCCGCTCGAGCTCCTTGTCGCTGATGCCCTGGCAGGCCCGTTTTAGCTCGCCCAGCATCTCGGCCAGGGCCCGGTCGCGCTTCTCGGCACTCGTGGCGATGTAGACCGCAAACGAGCCCGGCTCGATCCCCTCCTGGCTGAAGCAGCTTACCATGTAGGCCAGGGAGAGCTCGTCGCGCAGGTGGATGAAGAGGCGCCCGCCCTGGCTGGAGAGCGCGGCGTCGAGGACGTCGAGGGCGTAGCGGTCGGGGTCGGTGAGGCGCGCGCCGGGGAAGCCGACGAGCAGGTGGATCTGGTTGCGGCCGTCCTTGGCCTTGGTGAGGCGGGTGACCTTTTGTGGGGGCCGCTCGGCGGGGATTACCGGCGGCTTGCCGGGGCGCCCCCGCCAGTCGCCGAAGAGCTCCTCGACCTTGTGGCGGACGTGGTCGGCCGTCACGTCACCCACCACCGTCAGCACCAGGCCATTAGGCTTCACGTAGCGGCCCCAGAAGGCGGCCAGATCATTCGGCTTGAGGGCGGCGACCGACTTCGGCGTGCCCAGCAGCGCGCGCCCGTAGGGGTGCGGCCCGTAGAGCCCCTGGTTGAACAGGTCGATGGCCACCGCACTCAGCTCGTCCTGCCGGCTCTTGATGGCGGCCAGGACGTTGGCCCGCATCTTCTCGACCTCGGGGCCGGCAAAGGAGGGCCTGCGCAGCACGTCGGCGAAGAGCCCCAGGCCCTCATCGAGCCGCTCGGCCAGGAAGTCGCCGGAGAGCCCCATCGAGTTGCGCCCGGAGAAGCCCGACAGCCCCGCGGCCATGGAGTCCACCGCGGCGGCGATCTGCACGGCGCTCTTCCCCGCGGCCCCCTTGGTGAGCATGGCCGAGGCGAAGCTGGCCACGCCCGCCTGCCTGGGCTCCTCGTAGCGCAGGCCGCCGAGTACGGCCGCCTGCACGGCCACCGTGCCCGAGCCGGGCCGCTCCTTGACCACCACCCGCATGCCGTTGGGCAGCACCCAGCGCACCGCAACCGGGGTCTTGGCCGGCGCCTTGGCCTGAGCCTGGGGCGCGGGCTTCGCGGCGGCCAGGGCCTTGGTTGCGGCATCACTCACGAGCTCGGGCGTGAAGGCCCCTTCCCGGCCGGCCGGGGTGAGCAGGGCCGCGGTCATGTTAGCTGGCGTGAGGTAGCGCTCGGCCACCCGGCGCACGTCCTCGGGGGTCACGGTGCCGATGCGGGTGAGGTAGTCGCGCTCGAGCTGGTAGTCGCCGCGGATGCACTGGAAGTAGCCGAGCTGTCCCGCCTGCCCCTCGACCGTCGCCCGCGAGCGCACGAAGGCGGCCTCGATGTTCAGGCGCGCCTTGGCCATCTCGGCGGCCGTGGGGCCCGCGCCGCGCAGCCGGAAGGCCTCGGTAAGGAGGGCCGGGAGCGCCTGGGGGACCTTGCCGGGATCGAGGGCGGCCGAGACGAAGAACAGGCCGGGGTCGAGCGGCGTGAAGGCCGAGGCATCGACCGAGTGGACGAGCCCCTTGTCCTGCTTCACCTCGCGGTAGAGCCGGGAGCTGGCGCCCTCGCCCAGCACCTCGGAGAGCACGTCGAGGGCGTAGGAGTCGTCGTGCGCCACGTCCGGGATGTGGAAGGCGACGTCGAGGTAGGCCTCGTTGACGTCGGCCCCCAGGGCCACCACCCGCGTGGCAGCTTGCGCGGGCTCGGCCGCAATTGTCGGCTTGGCGGCCGAGCCGTTGCGGCCGGGGTAGCTCGCCTGCCCGAAGCTCTGCTCGATGAGCGGCCAGGCCTTGGCCGGGTCCAGGTCGCCGGTGACGACCAGCGTCATGTTGCCCGGCCAGTACCACTTGGCCAGGTAGGCCATGACGTCTCCCCGGCTGAAGGAGGCCACGCTCTTCTCCGACCCGATGACGGGGCGCCCATAGGGGTGGGCGTGGTAGGCGGCGGCGAACATCGCCTTGGACAGGCGGGCGGTGGGCTGGTCGTCGCGCTGCCTGATCTCCTCGATGACGACCAGCTTCTCGCGCTCGAGCTCCTGGGGATCGAAGCGGGAGTGGCAGACGGCGTCGGACAGGACGTCCAGCCCCAGGGGCAGGTACCGGCTGGCCAGTTCGGTGTGGTAGACCGTCTGGTCGAAGGAGGTGTAGGCGTTGATCTCGCCCCCCGACGACTCGATCGCCTTGGCCAGCTCGCCGGGGCCGCGCCTCTCGGTCCCCTTGAAGATCATGTGCTCGATCAGGTGCGTCATGCCCGCCTCTCCCGGCGTCTCGTAGCGCGATCCCGCCCGCACCCAGACCTGGATGGCCACGACGGGGGCGGAGTGGTCCTCCTCGAGGATGACGGTCAGGCCGTTGGCGAGCGTGCGGCGCTCGGCATTGATGGCGGGGGCGGCCAGGGCGCGGGAGCTGGCGCCGAGGGGCAGGAGGGCCAAGAGGAGGGTGAGGGCGAGCAGGGCGGCCAAAAATTTGGGCACGGCGCGGGGCAGTCTGCGGCCCCGGAGTGGTGCAAGGTACACTGGGTGGTTGTCCTTTCTAGCGCAAGATTTTGGACGGCCGGGGCGCTACGGCGTGGCTGGCCGGAGGATCTCGATGTCCCCGGCGGTGATGCGGCGCACTTCCCCGCCTTCTTCCGCGATCAGGAGGGCGCCGTCGCGGTCGATGTCGGTGGCCCGCCCCTGCACCTCACCCTCCAGCAGGGTGGCCTTCACCAGCGCGCCCCGGGTGATGTCGAGAGAGCGCCACTCCGCAAGCACCTCCTCGAAGCGGCCGGCCTTGAGGCCCTCGTAGAGCTCCTCGAAGGCCTCGAGCAGGCGCTGCAGGACCTGCACCCGGGAGTGCTTGTGGCCGGTATTCATGCGCAGCGAGGTGGCGGTGGCGCGCAGCGAGCGGGGGAAGAGGCTGGCCGTGGTGTTGACGTTGACGCCGATGCCGACCACGGCCTGGTAGATGCGGTCTGCCTCCGCCTCGATCTCGGTGAGGATGCCCGCCACCTTGCGGCCCTCCACCAGGACGTCGTTGGGCCATTTTATCTTCGCCGCAACCCCTTCGCCAGTCACAGCCCGGGCGACGGCCACGGCGGCGAGCAGGGTGAGCTGGAAGGCCTCCTCGGGGCGGATGCGGGGCCGCAGCAGAAGTGAGAGGTAGATGCCCTTGCCGGCCGGCGACACCCAGCCGCGCCCGAGCCTGCCCCGGCCCCTGGTCTGGCCCTCGGCGACGGCCAGGGCCCCTTCGGGGGCGCCCCGGTGGCCCACCTCGCGGGCGGCGTCGTTGGTGGAGGGGCAGCTGCGGAAGTAGATGATGCTCTGGCGGCCGATGTAGGTGGTGGTGAGCCCCTCGGTGATCTCCGTGGGCAGCAGGGCGTCGGGGGCGGAGAGGTAGCGGTAGCCCAGCTTGGGGCGTGACTCGATCTGGTAGCCGGCGGCCCGCAAGGCCTTCACGTGCTTCCAGATGGCGGTGCGCGTGACGTTCAGCTCGGCCGACAGGGCCTGGCCCGAGACGAAGGTGCCCGCCCGGGTCCGCAGCACGCGCAAGATGTCCGAAGGGGTGGCCACAACAAGCCTCCGCTATTTGCCTTTTGAGTCCTATCTTACGCGGAAGGAGGCCGATTGTGAACCTGTAAACCAGGCCAAAGGGCCTGGACTAGGCCAATGGCCTAGAACCAATCCCGGCCCCTTGAAGCTCACGGGCTACTGAAGGCTCAGCGAGGGGCCGGAGTCCCGGCGGCGTTGCCGCCGGGTCGTGAGTGGCAGCGGGCAGGGTTAAGTGACGGGCCCTCGGCCTAGGGGGCTCACGCGCAGGCTGCCCGTGGCCGGGTCGGGGGACACACTCACCGTCACGCCGAACACGGCCTCGAGGGTGGCCGGGGTGAGGACCTCGGCGGGTTTTCCTACCGCAACCAGGCGGCCCTCGTGGAGGAGGAGCAGGCGGTGGCAAAAGCGCGCGGCCAGGTCGAGGTCGTGCCAGACGGCGAGCACGGCCAGGCCCCGCTCGGCGGCCAGGCGCCAGAGCAGCTCGCACATCCCGAGCTGGTGCTTGAGGTCGAGGAAGGCGGCGGGCTCATCGAGCAGCAGCAGGCGCGGCCCGTCCCCCGAGGTCTGGGCCAGGGCGCGGGCGATGAGCACCCGCTGGCGCTGCCCCCCCGAGAGATGGCCGAAGGGGGCCTCGGCCAGGTCGAGGGTTTCGGTCAGCTCCATCGCCTCGCGGGCGGCAATCAGGTCGGCCTCGGTGTCGAAGAGCTTCCGGCTTCTGGCGGCGCGCCCCATGAGGACGACCTCGAGGGCGCTGAAGGGGAAGCCGACGTGGCCGTTCTGGGAGACGACGCCGACCAGCCGGGCCACCTCGGGCCGGGACAATTCCGACACCGCGCGCCCCACCAGCCTCACCGTGCCCGCACCCGCGCGCAGCCTGCCCGAGAGGAGCCGCAAGAGGGTGGTCTTGCCCGAGCCGTTGGGGCCGCACAGGCCGGCCACCTCGCCGGGGGCCACGCTGAGCGACACGCCGCGGATGAGCGGGGCCGCCTCGGGGTAGGCGAAGACGAGGCCGTCGGCTTCCAGGATGGGCTGCACGGCGGCCGGCGTCACCATGTCAGGCCCCGGCGCCGCAGCTGCAGGGCGAAGAAGGGCGCCCCCAGGAAGGCGGTCACGATGCCCACGGGCAGCTCCAGGGGGGCGAAGAGGCTGCGGGCGGCGAGGTCGGCCAGCACCAGGAAGGCCGCCCCGGCCAGGGCCGCCGCGGGGATGAGGGCGCGGTGGTCGCTCCCCAGGGCCAGGCGGACCATGTGCGGCACGATGAGGCCGACGAAGCCGATGAGGCCGCAGGTGGCCACGACGGCCCCGGTGGCTAATGATGCGGCCAGGTAGAAGACGAGCCGCTCCCGGCCCACATCGAGCCCCAGGTCGGCGGCGTCCTCGCCCCCCGCGGCCAGGAGGTTGAGCCGCCGCGAACGGGCCACGAAGAGAATCGTGGCCGCCAGGCCCGCCGCCAGGGCCGCCAGCGCACCCGCCAGCCCCGGCCTTCCCAAGTCGCCGTAGAGCCAGAGGATGATGTTGTAGAGGCGCTCCTCGGAGGCCAGGCTCGTGGCGAGCATGATGAGGGCGGCAAAGAAGGTGTTGGCCACGATGCCGGCCAAGAGCAACATGGCCGCACTCACCTGCCCGCCCCGGCGCCCCAGCCCGAGGACGGCCAGCGTGGTCAGGGCCGCCCCGGCGAAGGCAGCCACCCCGCAGGCCAGGGGGGGCAGCCCGGCCAGCATGGCCAGGCAGGCGGCCGCCGCCGCGCCTCCGGCCACCCCGAGGACGAAGGGCTCGGCCAGGGGGTTGCCCAGCACGCCCTGGAAGACGACCCCGCAGGCCGAGAGCGACAGGCCCGCCGCCACCCCGGCAATGAGGCGCGGCAGCCTCAGGCCCAGGATGACGGTGCGGGCGAGGGCCGAGCCCGAGACGAGGTCGGCCAGCCCCAGGCCGCTCGGCCCCACCGAAAGGGAGAGAGCGGAGGCCAGAATGAGCAGGGCGGCAAAGGGCAGGCTGCGGCGCACGACACCCCTGGCGGTGAGCATCACGAGCCCCCCGCGGCCAAGGCGCGCGGCTGGACTGCCCGGAGGCAGCCGGGGTGCAGGGTGGCGGCCACCAGCTCCAGGCCCTCGAGCAGGCGGGGGCCGGGCCGCTGGATGGTGTCCACCCGCAGGCGGTAGACGGCCCCGGTGCGCGCGGCCGGGACGGGCAGGGCGAGCCAGCGCCGCCTCTCCCGGTTGAAGGCCGCCGCGTCGTCGCTGACCACGAGGATCACGTCGGGGGAGAGGGTCAGCACCTGCTCGAGCGACAGCCTGGGGTAGGGCCCCGGGATGGCCGCGGCCACGTTTACCCCGCCGGCCTCGGCAATGAGGTCGCCCTGGAGGCTGCCTCCGCCCGCGGTGTAGAGCGAGCCGCAGCTGAGCTGGAGGAAGACGCGGGGGCGCCTTTCCCCGGCCACGGCCGCCCTCACCCCCTGAAGCCTGGCTGCCAACTCGCCGCACAGCCGCTCGCCCGCCTTGGGCACCCCGCACCAGCCCGCGAGCCGTGCCACGCCGTCGATCATCCCCACGATCGTCTTCGCCTCGCAGGTGCGCACATCTATCCCCAGCTCGCGCAGCCGCTCGAGCGAGGAGCGCCTCACCCCGGAGGCGGCCACCACGCACAGGTCCGGCCTGAGCGCGGCCACGGCCTCGAGGCTGGGGTTGACGAAGCTGCCCACCGACGGCAGCCGGCGGGCCTCCGGGGGCCAGTCGCAGAAGTCGCTCACCCCGACCACGCGGGGCCCCAGCCCCAGGGCGAAGAGCAGCTCGGCACTGCTCGGGCTCAGGGCCAGTATGCGTTGGGCCACGAAGCGTTGGGCGATGATCCGACGCGCGACAATATGCCGCGGCAGGCCGTCACCCTCGCGCCCCCCCTGCCCCGCGGGCTGGGCGCAGGAGGTGAGCGCCAGGGTCAGGATGACGGCCACTGCCGCAAGCCTGTTCATTGCCGCCTCAGTAGCTCAGCCGCAGGCCGCCCAGGAAGTTGAGCGGCGGGGCCGGGTAGTTGCCGTCGCCGGGCAGCCCGGCCTGGAAGCTGTAGTCCTCATCCAGCAGGTTCTCGGCCTCGAGGAACAGCTCGACCCCCTTGCCCAGCTTCTGGCTCGCCCCGGCCCAGAGGACCACGGCGGGCTCGAGGGGCTCTCCGGGCTTGTAGCGCGACTGCCGCTCGGACATGAATAGGAGCCGCGTCCACAGGCGCGTGCCCGTCTCCCACTCCCAGGCGGCCTGCGCCGTCACCTGGTGCCTGGGCACGAGGTCGGCCTTGCGGCGCACGGTGACTTCCTCGAAGGTCATCCAGTCCATCTCGGTGTTCTGCTGCGTGGCCACGAGCAGGCTGTAGGTGGCCGCCAGCGTCAAGCCCTTCCAGGGCCGCGCCTCCACGGCCAGGGTGGCCCCCTTCGTGTCCTGCTTGTCGACGTTCTGCGGCGTGTAGGCGAAGGTGACCGGGTCCAGGCGCCAGTCGATCTTGTTGTTGATCTGCCAGTAGAAGAGCGACAGGTCGGCGGCGAGCTTCCCGGCCAGGAACTCGCGGCGCGCCCCCACCTCACCGCCCACGCCCGACTCGGGCTTGAGGTCGGGGTTGCCGGCGTTCGGCCAGAAGAGCTCGTTGAAGGTCGGCGCCCGGTAGACCCTGGACACGGAGCCGCGCAGGACGGTGTCGCCCAGGGTGAGCTGGAGGCCCGCGCTGGGGCTCGCCTGGGTGCCGAAGGTGGTGTCGTAGTCGATCCGCGCCCCGACGAAGAGGGCCAGGGGCTCGGTCACCTGGAGCCGCTCGCGGGCAAAGCCGCCGACCGACGTCCGCTCGCCCTCGAAGCCCGGCTGGGCCGCGGTCGCCCCACCCAGCGGGGTGCGCGTCTTCTCCACCTCGACCGCGTCGTGGTGCCAGTCGAAGCCCGCCGCGAAGCGGTGCCTGCCGCGCTCGACCTCGGCCTCGAGGCTGCCGCCGAAGATGAGCGTGTCGATCTCGTTGGTGATGAAGTTGTTGGGCGAGTTGGTGTCGCGGCCGAAGTCGTCGATCTGGCGCAGGTCCTGATAGAGGCGGGCCCGCAGGTTCAGCCCCGGCGCCGGGCTCGTCTCGGCCACCAGGGTGTTGTTCACCAGGTCGTCCTTCATCCGCTCGGTCAGGTTGCGCGCCTCGGAGTTGCCCAGCGGCACGGCCTCGCCGGGGCCGGGCTTGGAGCCGGGGACGCCGATCTCGCTGCTGAAGACGTTGCTGAACAGGCTGAGGTCGATGGGGCCGGCCTGGAAGGTGAACTTGCCCGAGGCGTTGTGGGCGGTGAGGTCCGAGTTGGGGCGGAAGCCGTCCGAGGTCTCGCGCTCACCGCTCAGGACGAAGCCGAAGCGGCCCACCGTATCGCCGGCCGTGGCGCGGTAGAGCTGCGTGTTGGCCGAGCCGTAGGCGGCAAAGGCGCTGGCCGCAAGCTGCGGCGGGGGGCGCTTGGTGATGACGTTGACCACGCCGCCGACGGCCCCGCTGCCGTAGAGGTGGGAGTAGGGCCCCTCGATAACCTCGACGCGCTCGATCTGGTCGAGCAGGATCTCGCTCAGGTTCGCCCCGCCGGTGGTCACGGAGTTGACCGGGCGGCCGTCGACCAGCACCAGGACCTGGTTGGTGGACGCACCCCGCAGGCTGATCGTCTGCACCGTGCCGGGGTTGCCCTGGGTGCGCACGTCGAAGGAGCTGCGCCCGAGCAGGAGCTGCCCCAGGTCGGCGGAGCGTGCCTCGTCGGCCGCCCTAGGGGCGATCACCACCACCCGGTTGGGCACCTCGGCGGCACTCTCCGCGAAGCGGCTGGCCGAGACGACAACCTCGTCCATCGGCAATGCATTCTGGGGTAATGCGTCCTGGGACACTGCTTCCCGCGCCTTGGCGCCCTGGCCCGCCGCCGTCTCCTCGCCCAGGGCCGGGGCCGCGAACATGAGGGCCATTACCGCCACCAACACCCACGCGCCGCGGCACAACCCCCTGGACAGACTCTTAGTCGAGCTCCTGAATGAACCTCTGGCCTGCATCCCGAACTCTCTCCCTTCCGCGAGCCCCCCACGGGCCCACCACGCTTAGGGTTTCTCGCGAGGGCTCGGAGCGGACGCTCGGGCGGGGATGCATAGAGGGGCGGCCAGAAAACGGAAAAGGCCCGCCTCCTGTCGGGGACGGGACCTCTGGCGTGCGGCTTGAGAACCTCTCCATCGAAAGGCATCCCGAAGGCCATGCGTCATGGATGCGCCATGGCCCTCGCGAAAGCACCCCCGGGCAGGTCTCCTGGCTTGCGGCCACCTACTCCCCAGCCTTCCCATCCCTTGCGGGACAGTGGCCACGTCGGGTTTCGTTCCGCTCACAGTTGCGGGGCAGCGCCGGACTCACACCGGCTTCCCTATTAAGCGCTGCACCCGGGGTCGTTATGTAAGCCGGACTATGGCGGCCTGCCGGCGGGGCTGTCAAGTTTTTTCCGGAAATCACGCCCGCGGTGTGGCCCGGCCATTGCTATCCCATTGCGACGGACATGGCGCCGCTGTTAGGATGTTGCGCTGATTCTTTAAGGATGACGATGCCCGAACCTCTTCATAGCCGCCTCTACGACTACCGCGGCGCTATCCACCTCCATTCCGCCCACTCCCACGACGGCCGGCGCACCGTGGCCGACATCGTCAAGGCGGCGGCGCGGCGTGGCCTCGACTACGTCATGCTCACCGACCACTTCAGCATCGCGGCCAGGGAGCGGGGCGAGGACGGCTGGCGGGGGCGCGTGCTGGTGGTGGTGGGCGAGGAGATCTCGCCGCGCTACAACCACCTGCTCATCTTCGGCGCCCCCAAGCTCGTGCTGCGCCAGGAGGGCGACAGCTCGCAGGCACTCATCGACCGCGTGCGGGAGCTGGGCGGCCTGTCGTTCCTGGCCCACCCCGACCACAAGGGGACGGCGACCTTCGGCGTGCCCTCCTACCGCTGGACGGACTGGGACGCCGCGGGCTACACGGGCCTGGGCATCTGGGACGTAATGACCGACTGGCAGCGGCGGCTGACCAGCTACCCGCGGGCCCTGCTGGCCTACCTCATGCCCTCGCTGGCCCTGCACGGCCCCGAGCCCGAGACGCTGCGGCGCTGGGACGAGCTGGGCAGAGAGCGGCGCGTGGCCGCCATCGGCGAGCTCGACAACCACGACTTCCACCGCCACCACCTGGGGCTCGACTTCAGCATCTTCCCCTTCGCCACCGCCTTCCGGCTGGTGCTCACCCACGCCCTGCTCGCGGAGCCCTTCTCGGGAGATGCCGCGCGCGACGAGGCCGCACTCTTGGCCGCGCTGGCCGCTGGCCGGTCGTATGTGTGCCTGGAGGCGCTGGGAGGCGGCCGGGGCTTCGAGTTCTTCGCCCAAACGGATGAGCGCACCCTGCAGATGGGCGAGGAGGAGGAGCTGACGGGTGAGGCCGAGCTGGTGGTGCGGCTGCCGCGCCCGGGCCGGATCAGGCTCCTGCGCGACGGCCGGCGCGAGGTATCGGTCTGCGGCCGCCAGCTCCAGCACATCACGCACACCCCCGGGGTGTGGCGGGTCGAGTGCCGGCTGCACCGCGCCGGGGTGTGGCGGCCCTGGATCTACGCCAACCCGATATACCTCCGGGAGCCGGCGGCTGGCCGGCCGTGAGCCCGCGGGGCACATATCGCGGCTGGAAGTGGCCTGGCCGCCATGCTAAGAGTCTCATCGCCAAAAATCTCATCGCCAAAAGTCTCCTCGCCGCCGCGGCGCATCGCGGCGCTGAACGATAGCGGGTAACCCGAACCATAGCATGACCAGCGCAACCGACATCGAGGGCGGCGGGGCCCGCTTCTCTCAAACCGACGCCGAGGCCGGGCCGGCGGCCCTCGAGGCGCGCACGAAGGCCCTTGGCGTGCAGCAGGCCCTGCGCTGGCTGGCCTGGGCGGCGCTGGTCGTCTTCTGCGTCAGCCTGCCCCTCTTCGAGGCCCCGAAGAACATCTCGCTCGGCGTGGCGCTCGTTTCGACCCTCGGCTACCTCGCCGCCCGACGCGAGGCCGCCCGGTGGGACGCCGTCTGCGCGCTGCTCCTGGCCCTGACCCTCACCGGGGCGCTGAGCGCCGCGCTCAACCAGACGCCTTGGCCGCTTGCCCTCAAGAACGCCTCCGACATGGCCCGGATACTGGCCGCCTACTGGCTCGTCCTCAACCTGGTGCGCTCGGAGGGCGAGGCCGCCACCGTCGCCGAGCTGCTCCTGGCCTCGGCCGCGCTCGCCCTGCTCTGGTCGCTGGGGACGGTGCAGTCCCTGAAGTTCATGTCGGTGGCCTCGCTCGGCTGGTGCAACAACGTCGGGATGTACTACTCGCAGGTGGCGGCCCTGGGCTTCTCGCTGAGCCTCATCGGGGGCGGCCCGTGGTGGCGACGCCTGTGGTGGGGAGCGGCCTTAGGGATAGCCGTGGCCGCCCTCTCCCTGGCCCTGTGCCGCAGCGGGATCGTCGCCTTCGTCCTGTTCTGCGGCGTGGCCCTGGTGGGGACCAAGGCGTGGCGCCAGCAGACCTGGTGGCTGATGGCTCTGGCTCTCGCGGCAGTGGCCGCGATGGTGGCCGGGGAGTTCAAGACCATGCCGGAGGTAGCCCATCTGTGGCTCGACACGAACAGCCTGGCGGAGCGCTGGCGCATCTGGCAGCTGGCGGCCAAGTTTTTCAGTGAGCATCCCCTCCTGGGGATCGGCCCGGGCAACTTCAAGGCGGCGGCCGAGGCGGCGCTGGGGGCCGGCGTGCGTGACTATTATTACCTTGGCAACGCCCACAGCCTCTACCTGAACACCCTGGCCGAACGGGGCATCGTGGGGATGATTCTGCTGGCGGCCTTCATCATTGCGGCCTGGCGGGGGCTGTTCGCCATTCGCCCCACCCTGACCCGCGCCCCCCTGCCCGCGGCCCTGTGGTGGGCCGGCCTGGGCTCGCTCATGATCGTCGTGCTCATCGGCGTAATCGACCACCCCCTGCACCACGAGCACGCCCTGCTCATGGCCGCCCTCCTCGCCCTGCCCCGGGCCCTGGCGGCCGGGGTGGGGAGCCCCCACGGGCAATAACCGGGTCCTTGAAACCCCGCGGCTGGCAAACAGCCGGCGTGGGCCCGGAGTCCCCTCGCGTTGCTCGGGGGCGGTCGGGAACCTAAAGCCAGGACACAGGCCCTGAGCGAGCGCCCGAGAATCAAGGACCCGCAAGCCTCATATATAGGGGCCGGCCGTTTTTTTCTTGAAGGCGGCCTCGCCGCTGTGCTAGACAGCGGGTGGCCTTACCATGTCTTCGACTCGCGGAGGGTAAGGGACTATCTCAAACTCTAAGATTTTCATGCGGTGACGGCCGGGGGCGCAACTGTGCGAGTGCTGATTACGGGAGGAGCGGGCTTCATCGGCTCACATCTGGCGGACGCCTACCTGGGCCGGGGCGACGAGGTCTACGCCATAGACGACCTGTCCACCGGCGCCGTGGCCAACATCCAGCACAACCTGGACAATCCGCGCTTCCACTTCATCAACGACAGCATCATGAACTACGAGCGGATGCTGGAGCTGACCGGCACCTGCGACGTCGTCGTCCACCTGGCCGCGGCCGTGGGCGTGCGCTACATCATCGACAACCCGCTGAGATCCATCCAGACCAACATCCAGGGCACCGAGGTCGTCCTGAAACTGGCCAACAAGTTCCGCAAGAAGGTCCTCATCGCCTCGACCTCCGAGGTCTACGGCAAGCACAGCCACGCCCCCCTGCTCGAGAGCGACAACATCATCTACGGCCCGCCGACCACCTGGCGCTGGAGCTACGCCGCCTCGAAGCTCATCGACGAGTACTGCGCCCTGGGCTACTGGCGCTCCTACGGCCTGCCGGTGGTCATCACCCGGCTCTTCAACACCGTCGGCCCCCGGCAGACGGGCGAGTACGGCATGGTCATCCCGCGCTTCACCGTCCAGGCCCTGGCCAATGAGCCGCTCACCGTCTACGGCGACGGCCGGCAGACGCGCACCTTCACCTGTGTCAGCGACGTCGTCGAGGCCCTCATGCGCCTCGTCGAGTGCCGCGCGGCCGAGGGCGAGGTGATCAACGTCGGCGGCACCACCGAGACGACCATCCTGGCCCTGGCGCAGACGATCAAGCAGAAGACGGGCAGCTCCTCGGCCATCGAGTTCGTGCCCTACGAGAGGGCCTTCCAGCGCGACTTCGAGGACATGCTGCGCCGCGTGCCCTCCATCGACAAGCTCAAGCGCCTGACCGGCTTCAGCCCGACCGTGGAGTTCGACGAGATGCTCGACCGGATCATCGACCACTTCCAAGCCGCGAGCCTGAAGGTGGCCTAGGCGGAGGGGCAACCCCATGCCCTACCTGGGTTACTTCGCCGCCGCCCTCCTGGGCTCCCTGGCCCTCACCCCGCTGGTGCGCCGCTTCTCGCTGTCCACGGGCTGGGTGGCCAGGCCGCGCGAAGACCGCTGGCACACCCGCCAGACCGCCCTGCTCGGCGGCATCGCCATCTACGCCGCCTTCCTTGGCCCCGCCCTCTACTGCTACGTCCAGGCCCCGGCCGAGCAACTTCTGGGGCTCCTCCTGGGCTCGACGGCCATCTTCGCCGTGGGGCTCATCGACGACCTGCACCGGCTCTCACCCCGCGTCAAGCTTGCCGGGCAGATAGCCTCGGCCCTCCTGCTCATCTCCTTCGGCTTCGAGCCCGGGGGGCTGTCGCCCCTGCTTGGCGTGCCCCTGATCGTGCTGTGGGTGGTCGCCATCACCAACAGCCTGAACCTCCTAGACAACATGGACGGCCTCTCGGCCGGTGTCTCGGCCATCTGCGCCGTGGCCCTGTGCCTCTACGGCCTGACGATGAATCTCCCCGTCGTGGCCGCCCTGTCCTGCGCCCTGGCCGGGGCCGCCCTGGGATTCCTGGCCTACAACTTCAACCCGGCCTCCATCTTCATGGGCGACTGCGGCTCGCTCTTCCTGGGCTTCAACCTCGCCGCCATGAGTGTCCTCATCGGCCAGCACTACCAGCGGCTGCCCTTCACCCTGGCCGTGCCGGTCCTGGTCCTGGCCGCCCCAATTTTTGACACCAGCCTGGTGTCGGTGGTCCGCAAGCTCAACCGGCGGCCCATCTCGCAGGGGGGGCGCGACCACGCCTCGCACCGCCTGGTCTTCCTGGGCCTCTCCGAGCGCCGGGCCGTCCTCTACCTCTACGCCATCGCGGCCGTCTTCGGGGCCCTCGCCCTGCTCTACATCCGGCTCAACCCCACGGTGGCCACCGTGCTGGCCATCCTGGGCACGGTCGCCCTGGCCCTCTTTGGGGCCTTCCTGGCCCGCGTGGCGGTCTACGACCCCAAGGCCGCGGGCGCCAACGGCAACGGGGGCCTGCGGCGCTGGGCGCGCGCGGGCACCGAGATTGCCCTGGACGTCGTCCTCATCGTCGTGGCCAACGTGGCCGCCTACCTCTTCCGCTACGAGGGGACGATCAGCCTCTGGAACCGCGGGCTCATCATCCAGGCCCTGCCCATCGTCATCGGGCTGCGCCTGGCCGTCTTCCTCTACTTCGACCTCTACCGGCGCACCTGGCACCTGATGGGCACGCGCGACACCGTGGACATCATCAAGGCGGTCGGCCTGAGCTCGGCCCTGGC
>Ga0315282_10001719_pt1 | contig 40943 bp, 41 predicted proteins | sample YL17G07_20_MG_FD_203693 | JGI IMG/M metagenome (GOLD analysis project Ga0315282, IMG submission 203693) | Sediment microbial communities from Yellowstone Lake, YNP, Wyoming, USA - YL17G07_20 | ecosystem: Environmental > Aquatic > Freshwater > Lake > Sediment | place: USA: Wyoming | collected...
TCCAAAACTTGATGAAGCACTTAGAGCAATTGTGAAGCAGTAGGTGAATTGAGGGAGGAGCAACCCAGAACATCGGATCAGACGGAAGACTTCCGAATTCAGGTTTTCGATCTAACGAGCAGATGTTAGCAAATTGGCTGGCAAGTAGACAGTGAATGTACTGCCCCGATGAATCTCGCTTCGGACTTCAATCTTCCCACCGTGGGCATCGACAATCCACTTGGCAATGGAAAGCCCAAGCCCACTTCCCCCCATGGCTCGTGACCGAGCCTTGTCCACGCGATAGAATCGATCAAAGATCTTCGGAATTTCTTGGGTGGGGATACCAATTCCAGTATCACACACAGAGACAGTCGCCATTCCATTGAGATGCTTCAGCGACAGGGAGACACTCCCATTCTCAGGCGTGTACTTGATCGCATTGTCGATGAGGTTCAGAAGAAGTTGACGAATTCGGACCTTGTCACCGGGTACGTTGACCTCGTCAACATTTTCCAGCGTGACCTTGATATTCTTTTTCTCTGCCAGGACCTCGCCATCCTCATAGAGGTCGCGGATGACCTCATGAAGAGGCACAACCTCATGCTGAATCTCTACCCGTCCAAGGTCTGCTTTTGAAAGAGTGAGAAGATTTTCCACGATAGCTGACATCCTGATGGTCTCCTCGAGGTTGCTCGCAATGACACGACGGTATTCCTGGGGGCTCTTTTCGCTGTGGAGGGCAAGCTCCATCTCTCCGCGCATGATTGTCAGTGGCGTCCGGAGTTCATGCGAAGCGTCAATGGAGAATTGTTTGATCTGGTCGAACGAGCTTCGCAGGCGTGCAATCATCTCATTAAAGGTTAATGCGAGACGCCCGAGCTCATCATTTACGCCGGAATGAGGGATCGTCTGATTCAGATTCTGAGCGGTGATGTCGCGCGCGGTCTTCGACATCTCATCTACTGGTTTTAAAGATTTGTTGGCGAGGAACCATCCAAGGCCAATGGAGAGAAAGATTGCAATGGGAGCGAGAATGAGAAAATTCGAAAAGAGATTATCGAGCACTTCATTCAGATCCTCAAGAGGGTACGCAACGTAAATCTTCATCCGCTCGTTCTGCGTGACGGCGAGGCGTAAAGAGACGTCCTTGAATTCGGAGGTACTAACCAGAAGGATGTGGTTGAACGGAACCTCCGCGTAGTAGAGACTGTCTTTTCCCAGGCTTGAAGACTTGTAGAGTTTCCTTCCACGTGTGTCAGTGATCTGGATAAACTGCTTTTTAGGATTGAGGAGTGTATGCTCGTAGATCTGGTTCCAGATTTCATCTGTTGGCTCAAGTTCCTCCTCCTCAGGTTTTGTTTCTCCGGGCTTCACTTCCTGCGGTCGGCGAGCGGGGGGAGTGTGCTTGCGAGGGAATTTCTTTGCAAGGATTTCATTCAGCCATTTTACCTCGTTCTTCAGCGAACGGTCAAGGTTTTCGGACAGGGTGTTGCTCGTCGAATAGTACGCAGTGAGGCCAAACGAGATGAGCGTCACGCTGACTACAAGACTGTACCATGCCGTGAGCTTCGTCCGGATCGATCGAAAGAACATCGGCTACTCTCCACGGGTCGAGTCGTCGATCTCTTTCATTATGTACCCGACCCCACGGACGGTGTGAAGGAGCTTCTTCTCGAACCCACCGTTAATCTTATTCCGCAGATGATTTATGTACACGTCGATGATGTTTGTTCCTGTGTCAAAGTTGTATCCCCAGATGTGCTCGGAGATCACCGTGCGGGAGAGGACTTTGTTCTCATTCCTCATGAAGTATTCAAGCAATGCGTATTCCTTTGTCGTTAGGTCGATGAGCTTCTCGCCTCGCCGAACCTTTCGTGTGAGAGGATCAAGAACAACATCGCCAACACGGAGAGCGGTTGCCTGGCTGCTGCCCCTGCGCATGAGAGATCGAACTCTTGCGAGGAGTTCTGTAACTGCAAAAGGTTTCGTGAGGTAGTCGTCTGCGCCTCCGTCCAGCCCCTTCACCTTGTCTTCGACGGTTGTCTTTGCAGTGAGGAGGAGGACTGCGGTAGAGAGCTTCTTCGCTCGCAGGTTCCTTAGGACCTCCAGGCCATCTCTCTTGGGCATCAGGATATCGAGGATGACAAGGTCGAAGTGGCCGCTCAAGGCGAGGGCTTCTCCCTGCTCTCCATCACTGGCGATCTCGACCGAGTAGTTTTCTCGTTCGAGAGCATCCTTCACGAGGTCAGCGACTTTCTTTTCGTCTTCAACGTACAGAATTCGCATGCCTCAATTGTACATTTTTTTGCTGAAATTATCAAATGGAACATCTTTGATTCTATCTCAATTTTGACTATATTCTTTCAGCCCATTCTAGTCTGTATGCGACACTCGCTCCTTATCCCTATCGTTGCCGTTCTTCTCTCCTCCGGATGCATCCAGTCGATAGCTCTCCGTTCGACAGGTACAATTGTCGATTACGGGCTTGAAGCGATCAGCGAGGAGTCCGACCTACAGCTTGCAGAACAAAGTATTGCATCAGACCTTAAACTCCTCGATGGGTTGCTCAGAGGCGAGCCGGAAAACAAACATCTCCTGTTGATGGCTGCTCGTGGGTACGGGAGTTATGCGCTTGGGTTTGCTGAAGATGATTCTCCAGAACGAGCCCGGATGTTCTATCTTCGTGCCCGGGACTACGGACTAAGAGTTCTCACTCAACGGGAAAGCTTCGAGAAGGCATGGGACAAGGATCTTGAGGCGTTTCAGCGGGCACTTGCAGAGTTCAGTCGTGAGGATGTTCCTGCTGTGTTCTGGACTGCGAATGCCTGGGGGAACTACATCCGGCTCAACCTTACCGACCCCGGGGCAATCGCTGATATCCCAAAAGTCGAATCTCTTCTTGAGTTCGTGCTTGAAAAGGATGAGACGTATTTCTATGGAAGTGCACACCTCGACATGGGAACCCTTTTTGGATCTCGACCGAAGATTCTCGGTGGCGATCCAGAAGGTGCGCGAAAGCATTTTGAACGCTGTCTCGAAATCTCCAAAGGCAGGTTCCTCATGGCCAATGTCTACTATGCGATGACGTACGCTGTGCAGACACAAAATAAAGAACTGTTCTCTACCCTTCTTCGGGAAGTCAATGAAGCTTCTCTCGATATTCTGCCCGAGCAGCGACTTGCAAATGCCATTGCTAAGAAGAAGGCAGAGAAACTACTGACAAGAATATCGGATCTCTTTGAATGAACCCAAAACTTGCAGGGCTCCTGACATTCCTGCTGTTTGTCTCTTCATCAGCGCTTTATTCACAAGAGTACCTCATCAAGTTTGCTACCCTTGCACCCGAGGGAAGTACGTGGCTGAATGTGATGAAAGAGTACGACAGCGAAGTTCGGAAGGAGAGTGGCGGACGGCTCGGCTTCAAAATCTATCCCGGTGGAGTGGCAGGAGATGAAAAAGATGTCATAAGGAAGATTCGGTTTGGTCAGTTTAACTCGGCTGGGTTCACCGGAGTCGGGTTGGGAGAGATAGCTCCAAAGGTGCGCATCCTTGATTGCCCGTTCTTGTTTCAGAACTATGATGAGGTTGATTACGTGTACAAGACGTTCGACAAGGAATTTGCGCAGGCGTTCGAGGAGAATGGCTACGTTCTCCTCGGGTGGGCCGAGGTGGGATTTGTCTACATCTTCAGCCAATCTCCAATTTACCGGGCCGAGGATGCCAGGAAAACAAAAATGTGGGTGTGGGAGGGTGATCCGATTGCAGAGGCTGCCCTCAAATCGCTCGGTGTCTCGGCGATCCCCCTTTCCATTACCGACGTGCTCACCTCTCTTCAGACTGGTCTGATTAATAGCGTATACTCGTCACCCCTGGCAACTATCGCTTTACAGTGGTTCACGAAGGTGAAATACATGCTGAACCTCCCGCTCGCTGATGCCGCGGGGGCAGTTGTGATCTCGAAGAAGAAGTTAGATGATCTGCCGCCCGACCTTAGAGAAATCCTCATCAGAAACGGGCAGAAGTACATGGAGAAGCTTACTCGTTTGAGTCGAGAAGACAATCGCAAAGCCACTGAAACTCTCAAGAAGAACGGAATCAAGATCATTGCCCCTCCCTCCCCTGAAACTGTTCGAGAGTACTTTGCAATTGGAGAGCGTGCACGCCAGATGCTGGTTGGCAAGCTCTTCAGCGAGGAGTTCCTCACCCGCGTGGAAAAGTCTGTTCTCGATTTTCGCTCCCACGAGAAACACCCCAAATGAAATACCTCAGGCGTCTTGATCATGTAATCGCGACGGCCGAGACGATATTGCTTGTAGCTCTCCTCGGCACCATGATCCTCCTCGATTTTGTTCAAGTCATTCTGCGTAATTTCTTCTCTTCAGGCATCCTCTGGGCAGACACGTTCCTTCGGCAGATGGTTCTCTGGGTTGCCTTCCTTGGTGCCTCTCTGGCGGTTCAGGAGCGAAAACATATTAACATTGATGTGCTTACTCGCTTTATGCCTGATCACGGGAAAAGGATCGCGCACATCGCCACTGATCTCTTTGCAGCACTTGTGTGCTTCGCCTTCTTCAAAGCTTCTCTCGCATTCATCTCCAGCGAAATAGCCAATAGCACGATTCTGCTTCTCAACATCCCCACCTGGTATTTTGAGCTCATCATCCCAGTTGGGTACGGGATGCTCGCTTTTCGGTTCCTCATCAAGACCATCGACGATGTCCTTAAGTTAAAGCGGGCTGCTTTTCCCCACGAGCGGGTGATTTAATGGAAAGCATTCTTATCGCGTTGTTCCTTGCCCTCATTGCTCTTCTTGGTGCACCACTCTTTGCCGTCATTGGTGCAGTGGCGCTCATCGCGTTTTCATTTGTTCAGACGGATTCCTCAATTGCCATCGTCGAGTTGTACAGGATTACAGGCGAGTCCGTCCTCATCGCGATTCCACTTTTCACCTTCGCGGGCTACATGCTCGCGGAGAGCCAGACGCCAAAACGCCTCATCAATCTCTCGCGTGCGCTTCTCGGTTGGATGCCAGGGGGCTTGGCGATCGTTGTGCTCGTCTCTTGCGCTGTTTTCACTGCTTTCACTGGTGCTTCCGGAGTTACGATCGTTGCTCTCGGTGGTCTAATGTACCCAGTCCTCATCAAAGAGAAATATCCCGAGTCATTCTCGTTAGGTCTGGTTACGACATCTGGAAGTTTGGGTCTTCTGTTCCCACCGAGTCTGCCTCTGATCCTCTACGCCATGGTTGCTTCATTGATTTCTGCACAGTCTGGTTCCTTCTCAATCGTCAGCGTTAACCAACTCTTCATCGCTGGAGTCCTTCCAGGAATTCTACTCGTTGTGGTGCTCTCTCTCTACAGCATCCGAAAAGGGATTGCCGCGAAAGTCCCGCGAATCCCTTTTTCTTGGTTCAACGTACGGAAGGCGGTAAAGGCAGCAGCGTGGGAAATCCCACTTCTCTTCATTATCATCGGTGGGATCTACGGAGGGCTATTCACGGCGACTGAAGCAGCAGCCATCACGGCATTTTACGTTTTCGTCGTTGAGGTTTTCGTATATCGAGACCTCTCTCTCGTGCGAGACGTTCCTCGAGTAATGCGCGACAGCATGCTTCTCGTTGGCGCGATCATTGTGATCATCGCCAGTGCACTCGGGTTGACGAACTATCTTATAATCGAGGAGGTTCCTCAAAAGCTTTTTCAGATCATTCAAGCATATATTTCAAGCAAGGCTGTCTTTCTGATTCTTCTCAATTTCTTTCTTATCATTGTGGGGATGATGATGGATATTTTTTCCGCAATCATTGTTGTTGTTCCCTTGATTATTCCTGTGTCGCGTAGTTTTGGAGTTGATCCGATCCACCTTGGCATTATCTTCCTCACGAATCTTGAAATCGGTTATTTGACCCCGCCAGTCGGCCTCAATCTCTTTATCTCAAGCTTTCGCTTCGAGAAATCTATTGCAGGTGTCACGCTTGCGACGCTTCCTTACATTGGGATTCTTCTCGTTGCGCTTCTCATCATCACATATTTCCCTGAGTTGAGTCTAGTGCTGATCCGCCTTTTCGGAGTGCAGTAATTATTGACAGGTCAGCGGTCAATCTGTTCACCAGCGGAATCCCATAAGCGTATCCCTTCTCGGTTGGTAAAATATTGCTAAGGTATTGATGTTGCGAGATACTCCCTCGCTTGACTCTTTTCCTTTTTTTGTATACCTTTTTCTGAGTTTTGCGAACATATTCGACATTCGAGACCCTTTACGGAAGACTCTCGGGGTTTGGGGCTGTCGATCTCCGTAGTGCGGTCTCTGGGGTAGAGCCATGAAGATCGACATCTCCAACGTTTCTGAAGGTACTCATGAGTATGCGCTTTCGGCTAAACCTGGCGAGATTGGTCTCGGTGAGCAGTTTCACAACGCGGTGAATGTTGCACTTACTCTTGAGAAGAACAACCAACACATTCACATGACAGCGGAGGTGGAGACAATCGGGAGCTTCCGTTGTGACCGTTGTGTCGATGAATTCGAGAAGGAGCTTAGAAATAGCTTTCACATGCTTTACACGTCTGAGGAAGTGGATCGAGATCTTTACGACCAAGATGAAATTCGACTCGTCTCGCCTGATCTACACGAGATTGACATTGGAGACGATGTGCGGCAATTCATTATGCTCGCGATTCCGCAAAAGATTCTGTGCAACGAGTCTTGTGCCGGCTTGTGCCCGCGCTGCGGTCAGAATCTAAATCGTGGGCGCTGCACTTGCACTGCGAAGGAAATCGATCCTCGATGGGATAAACTCCGAGGGCTACTGAACGTTCAATGAACTGTGGAGACAACCGGAGGAAGTAAAACTCTATGCCGAATCCCAAGCGTCGCCATTCGAAATCACGCCGAGATAAACGACGAACTCACTACAAAGCCGCGGCTCCATCGGTTGCCGAATGCCCGAATTGTCACGAGCCGAAGTTACTCCATCGAGCCTGTCCGAACTGTGGGTATTACAACGGGCGCTCTATCATAATACCGAAAGAGAGCTAATCCGACCGCTGCGGCCGCCTTTTTCACACAACCTCAAGTTTCTTCGCTCGTATCCCAACCGCGGTCAAAGCAATCTTCCCAGAACGACTCAACGAAGAATTTGTGGAGAATCAGACGAAGCTGAAAATCGCACTTGATGCAATGGGGGGCGATTATGCACCGGAGAATACTGTCGCAGGCGCTCTCGAGGCGCTGCGGGAAACACGGAACCGTTTCTCTGTCATCCTCGTTGGCCGTGAAGATGCGATAAATGAAGTACTCCGGAAGCACAGGACGAACGGTGAGGTTCACTCAGTTGTCAACGCGTCGGAGGTCATTACCTTTGACGATGTACCAACTGCCGCTCTGAAGACCAAGAAGCAGTCCTCAATCGTCATCGGAATGACTCTCCACAAAGAAGGGAAGGTTGACGCCTTTGTCAGCGCTGGGAACACGGGCGCAGTTCTCTCTGCCTCGACGCTCATCCTCGGACGCATCGAGGGGGTGCGGCGCCCAACGATCGGTGCCTTCCTTCCAAGTGAACGGGGAGTGTGTATCCTCCTTGACGCTGGAGCAAATGTCGACTGCCGGCCACAGCACCTCCTCGAATTTGCCATCATGGGGAGCATCTATGCACGCCAAATCCTCCGGTATGAGAAGCCAACAGTCGGATTGCTCAATGTTGGTGAAGAGGCGTCGAAGGGCGGCGCTCAGCTTCAAGAGACGTTTCAGCTTCTTTCTCGGAGTCGCCTGAACTTCATTGGTAATGTGGAAGGCAGCGACATTCTGCGAGGGAAAGCCCAGGTGGTGGTGTGCGATGGGCTTGTGGGCAATGTCGTTCTCAAGTTTGGAGAGAGTGTGATTGGCATGCTGCGGGAGAGGCTTATTGAGTCTGCACGTGAGGGACTCTTGAAAAAGCTCCGTGCGCGCTTCGCGTACGGCGCACTGAGGACGATCATGAAGGATTTTGACTATCAGGAATATGGAGGGGTCCCAGTTCTCGGTGTGCAAGGGGTCTGTATCATCGGTCATGGGGTGTCAACAGCGAAAGCAGTCCGAAACATGATCCTGCGAGCTGAGGAAATGGTTGTTCAGAATATCAATGGTCAGATACGGAGTGCCCTCCGCCCCGCGGCATAGGAGTCATATGAAAGAGAATCCACAAACAAAGAGACGCGCAGCAATAACAGCAGTTGGACACTATGTCCCTGACAAGATCCTCTCAAATCAGGATCTGGAGCAGATGGTTGATACGACCGACGCATGGATTCGCGAGCGAACTGGGATCGTTGAGCGTCGGATCCTTGAGAATGGCGCAACTTCCGACCTTGCGGCAAAAGCCGCAGAAAACCTTCTGGCCGACCGGGCGATCGGTGCAGAGGAGATCGATCTGATCATCGTAGCCACGGTAACGCCAGACATGTTTTTCCCGGCGACGGCTTGCCTTGTCCAGGATCGAATTGGAGCGAAGAAAGCGTGGGGATTTGATCTCTCCGCAGCGTGTTCAGGGTTTGTGTTCGCTATCGTAACGGGTGCACAGTTTATCGAGAACGGGACATGCAATAAAGTTCTTGTTATTGGTGCAGACAAGATGAGTTCCATAACAGACTATACAGATAGGAACCAGTGCATCCTCTTCGGTGATGCCGGTGCTGCCGTGCTCTTGGAGCCAACTGATGATCAAACGCTCGGGATTCTCGACCATGTTCTCTACACCGACGGTTCTGGTGCCCCCTATCTTTATCAGAAGGGTGGAGGGAGTCTGTATCCACCGACCCACGAGACTGTCGACAAGAAACTGCATTACATCTATCAGGATGGAAAGGTGGTCTTCAAAGTTGCAGTAGTTGGGATGGCCGACGTCTCGGTTGAAATCATGAAGCGGAACAATTTGACAAGTGCCGACGTTGACTGGCTTGTTCCACACCAAGCGAATAAAAGGATCATCGATGCATGCGCGAATCGCATGGGCCTCGATGCTTCGAAAGTTATGATCAATATTGACCGCTACGGCAACACGACCGCAGCAACGATACCGATGTGCTTGTCGGAGTGGTGGCAATGCGGAAAGCTGCGGAAGGGCCACTCAGTAATTCTCACCAGTTTTGGAGCGGGTTATACGTGGGGCGCGGTTTACCTGCGGTGGTCGCTCGAGAATCCGAGGAAGTCGAGACTTGACGAAGTCGGAGCGAAGAAGGTGTAGGCTGACTTGATCTTTTGATCGCTTGACTATGGAGAAATTTGCCTTTGTATTCCCGGGTCAGGGCTCACAGTTTGTCGGGATGGGGAAAGATTTGTATGAAAACAGCATCACAGCACGAGAGTTCTTTGATAAAGCTGATAGCCTTCTGGGATTTCCACTGAGTCAGTTGTGCTTTGAGGGGCCCGAGGAAGAACTGAGGCAAACGAAAGTCCAACAGCCGGCAATTTTCGTTCACAGTGTCGCTCTGACAAAACTGCTTCAGAACATCAAGCCCGATATGGTTGCTGGGCATTCCCTTGGTGAATACTCAGCCCTGGTGTGCGCAGGAGCATTGAGTTTCGAGGATGGTCTGAAACTCGTTCAACTCCGCGGCAAGCTGATGCAGAAGGCATGCGAGGAGAATCCAGGCACAATGGCAGCAATCATCGGACTAGAACCGAGCGTTGTTGATGAGATTTGCCGGGAGGCTTCAAATGTTGGGATTGTGCAATCTGCCAACTTCAATTCGCCGGGTCAGGTTGTTGTTTCGGGTTCAATCGCTGGTGTGCGAAAGGCAATGGAGCTGGCAAGAAGTCGAGGGGCAAGAATCGTCAAGGAACTTGCCGTCAGTGGAGCGTTTCACTCTCCCTTGATGCTCAGTGCGAAAAACGGTTTGCGGGAAGCACTTGATGAAGTTGAGATCAACGATGCACACCTGCCCGTCTATGCAAACGTAACAGCAAAACCTGTCAAGCGTGCTGACGAGATTCGGAAACTGCTTTATCAGCAGCTCACAAGTCCCGTGCGGTGGCAGGAGTGCATCAGCAATATGATTCGCGATGGTGCAACGGAATTGGTGGAGGTGGGACCAGGGAAAGTCCTTCAAGGGTTGATTCAGCGGATTGATTCGAGCGTCGAGATCATAGGGGTTGATAAGTTTGAAGATATTGCAAAGGTTCAGTGATGTGTGATGCACCTGCAAGATGCGCCGCATTCCGCAAGCGGAATAATTTCGGCGAACAGGACAGAACCCCCGTTTCATCCGGACAGTTGAGGACAACCGTACTACTGAAGCAGCGTGGTGAACAAAACTCAAAATGTCGGAGCTGCTCAAATTGAACAAGGAGAGTCGATGGGAATCCTAGATAACAAAGTTGCCATCGTTACTGGTGCTGCCCGAGGTATTGGTCAAGCAATTGCACTTGCCTTAGCAGATGTTGGCGCCAATATCGTCATCACCGATATCAAGATACCCGACACCGTGCAGAACACTGTAGACAGGATACAAGCGAACGGAAGAAAGTGTGTAGTCTATCAATCGGATGTGACTAACACTGCTGATGTGAAGAGCGTCGTTGAGAAAGTCATTGCTGAGTTTGGGCGGATCGACATTCTCGTGAACAACGCTGGCATCACACGAGATGGGCTCTTGTTGCGGATGAGTGAGGAGGACTGGGATATGGTCATCAATGTCAACCTTCGTGGGACATTCAACATGACCAAAGCAACGATACGCCAGATGATGAGCCAACGGTCGGGAAAGATTATCAACATTGCATCGGTGGTTGGTATAACAGGGAACGCTGGACAGGCAAACTACTCAGCATCGAAGGCGGGCGTTATTGGTTTTACGAAATCGATGGCAAAAGAGCTTGCATCACGCAATATCCAGGTGAATGCGATTGCACCAGGATACATCGAAACTGACATGACCTCAAGGCTCACGGAAGCTCAACGGAAAGCGATTACAGATTTCATCCCGCTGAAACGAACCGGAAGGCCTGAGGAAGTTGCGGAGATGGTCGTTTTCTTTGCCTCATCTGGTTCAGACTATATGACAGGGCAGGTAATCTGTGTTGATGGTGGTCTGACCACGTGATGATTCTTGATGAACGAATTTTCACCTTGAATTCAGGATCTTCCTCTCACACATCTAAAGGAGGTTTGCACAATGGCTGACATAGCAGCAAAAGTCAAGGAAATTGTGGTGAGTAAACTTGGTGTAGATGAACCACAGGTCACCCCTGAGGCTTCCTTCATCAATGACCTTGGAGCTGATTCGCTCGACACCGTAGAGTTGGTGATGGAGTTCGAGAAGGCATTCAATATTCAAATTCCAGACGAAGACGCAGAGAAAATCTCCACTGTCGGGGATGCCATCAACTATCTGAAATCGAAAGTCCCCAGTTGATCTTCCGGTGTTGACAGCGGCAAGACTGATATGTGCAGTGTAGGGAACGCAGAGAGCTTGGGAGGCTCTCTGACTTGGAGAATCGATCATAATGACAACGAATAGTCAGAAAGTACGAGTCGTCGTTACCGGGATGGGTACCGTCTCACCAGTCGGTCTCAATCTGCAGGATACGTGGAGCGCGCTGCTGGCTGGGAAGAGCGGCGTTGGGAGGATCACCCGATTCGATGTGAGCCAGTACGACACAAAGTTCGCTGCTGAGGTGAAGGGGTTCGACGCCATGAATTACATGGATAAGAAGACATCTCAACGGATGGATCGATTCACGCAATACGCCATTGCCGCTGCGGACATGGCCATCAAAGATGCAGGGCTCAATCTCGACACTATCGACCGCAACCGCGTTGGGGTCATCATTGGCTCTGGCATCGGTGGGATGGAGACGTACCACAAACAGCAGCAGACACTGTACGAGACGGGCGGGCCACATCGTATTAGTCCCTTCTTTGTTCCGATGATGATTGCCGACATCGCAGCAGGCTATATTGCAATCAGGTACCAGTTGAAGGGCCCGAACTATGCGACGACATCGGCGTGCGCTACTTCAGCACATTCAATTGCGGACGTGCTGATGCTTATCCAGCGCGGGGATATCGACTTTGCGGTCGCTGGAGGGGCGGAAGCAGCTGTTTGTCCGATGGGCATTGGCGGCTTCAACGCGATGAAGGCGCTCTCTACAAGGAACGATGCTCCTGAGAGAGCCTGCCGGCCGTTCGATGCTCAGCGCGATGGGTTCGTCCTTGGCGAGGGTGGCGCAGTCATGATCCTCGAAGAACTCGGTCATGCACTTTCCCGAGGAGCAAGAATTTATGCAGAACTCGGTGGAATTGGCCTCACTGCAGATGCCTATCACATCACCCAGCCCGCGCCTGGAGGTGAAGGGGCGATCCGTTCCATGAGGCTGTGTATCAAAGATGCAGGTCTTCAACCCGAAGACGTAGACTACATCAATGCTCACGGGACGTCCACACCGTATAACGATAAGACGGAGACGGAAGCAATCAAAGCTGTCTTCGGCGATCACGCATACAAGCTCCACATCAGCTCAACAAAATCGATGACTGGACATCTTCTCGGTGCAGCGGGAGCAATTGAGGCGATGATCACGACACTCGCAATCTACACGAGCGAGGTGCCCCCGACAATCAACTATGAGTTTCCGGATCCCGACTGTGACCTCAATTACATTCCGAATAAAGCCTTGAAGAAGGAAGTCAACGTGGCAGTAAGCAACGCGTTTGGCTTTGGGGGTCACAACGTTTCATTATTGTTCAAGAAATTTGAGCAGAACTGAGAGAATGGATGGCGCTGTTTCATTCCATTGCGGACAAAGTCAAGCGGCTCTTCGTTCAGGAGCGAAGATCGAACGGAGGTCGGCTGCCTGATGAAATCGACTTTCAACGCCTGGAAAGAACGATCGGTCATCACATCCGCCAGCAAGACCTTTTCATAGAAGCACTTCTCCATCGATCCTACCTTCAGTATCAAGATCTCCACGGAAAGAAATCAAACGAGCGGTTGGAGTTTCTCGGTGACTCCGTGCTCAACCTCATCGTTGGTGAATACCTGTACTCCCATTATCCCGATGCCGAGGAGGGAGATCTCACCAAGCTTCGGTCGCGTCTCGTAAGCCGAAAGGCGCTTGCAGCGTACGCCCGGCAACTGAACCTTGAGGAATTCATGTTTGTCAGCTCGAGTGCGGCACAGTCTCTGGAGAGAGGAAGCGAATCGATGCTGGCCGATACGTATGAGGCAGTCATTGCCGCGATCCATCTTGATGCGGGCTATGGAGATGCAAAGAAATTCGTTGAGAGGCAGGTCTTGGGCGCGTTGAAGAGTGGGATCGTCGGCACAGCGGATGAGAATTACAAGAGCATTCTCCTCGAGCATGCTCAGGCGCAAGGACTGGGTGCCCCGAAGTATACCATCATCAAAGAAGAAGGTCCCGACCACGACCGGACTTTCACTGTGGAGGTGGTCGTCGGCGATGAACCTTGCGGAATCGGGGTTGGAAAGACAAAGAAAGAAGCTGAGCAGGCTGCGGCGATGAAGGCAGTTGAGAAGATCGAGAACGCGAATCTCAGCCCATCTGAGTAGAAGCTCCAAGATAATCATGTCTGAAGCCCTTATCTTCGAAATCAGCAAATCGGGCCGAAAAGGCTTCACGCTCCCGAAGTCTGATGTTCCCGAGAAGAAGGTTGAAGAGCTCATTCCTCCAAAATACCTTAGGAAGGAACCCGCAAAGCTTCCTGAGGTGAGTGAGAACGAAGTCGTGCGGCACTTTGTGAGGATGTCCTCGATGAACTTCCATATCGACAAGGGGATGTATCCTCTCGGATCGTGTACGATGAAGTACAATCCGAAGATCAACGAGGTTACCTCGTCTCTCCCGGGCTTTCAGGGAATTCATCCCCTCCAGCCACAAGAGACGACCCAAGGTGCATTACGGTTGATGTACGAGCTTGTAGATTGCCTCCGAGAGATCAGTGGAATGAAAGCCGTGAGTCTCGAACCCGCAGCAGGATCTCAAGGGGAATTGACTGGGTTGCTGATGGTAAGGGCATACCACCAGAAGAAGGGGAGGCAGCGAACGAAAATCCTCGTCGCGGACTCAGCACACGGTACGAACCCTGCCAGCGTTACGATCGCCGGATACACGGCGGTGAATGTGAAGTCGTGTTCTCGTGGAACAGTTGATCTTGATGACCTCCAGCGGAATCTCGATGAAGAAGTGGCTGCGATCATGCTGACGAATCCAAATACACTTGGCATTTTTGAGCGTGACGTCCTGCAGATTGAGAAGCTCATCCATGATGCTGGTGCAATCATGTATATGGATGGTGCGAACCTCAATGCGCTGCTTGGGATTGTCCGGCCTGGCGATATGGGATTCGACTGCGTGCACATTAATCTTCACAAGACGTTTTCAACACCGCACGGAGGCGGAGGACCGGGGTCTGGACCTGTCGCAGTGAGTGAGAGGCTCGAGCCGTTCCTGCCGATTCCTCTTGTCGAAAAGAGAGGGAATGTTTATCGTTTCGTCTACGATCGTCCAGACTCAATCGGTCGCGTACATACGTTCTGCGGAAACTTCGGAATGCATGTCCGAGCCTACACGTACATTCGTATGCACGGCGCTGATGGACTTCGCGCGAACAGCGAGAACGCCATCATCAATGCGAATTATCTCCTCGGTCGAATCAAGGAATATTTTGACCTCCCCTATCGCGAGACTCCGATGCATGAGTTTGTCGTCTCCGGTGAGAGACAGCGTGCACGCGGAGTCCGCGTCATGGACATTGCGAAGCGTCTTCTCGATTATGGATTTCACGCTCCCACAACGTATTTTCCCCTCATCGTCCGCGAAGCCCTCATGATCGAGCCGACAGAGACGGAATCGAAAGAGACGCTCGATGCGTTTGCCGACGCGCTCATTAAGATCGATGAGGAGACGAAGACGCATCCAGAACTCGTCCTCAAGGCTCCACACACGACGCCCGTCAAGCGTCTGGATGACGCTCTTGCTGCTCGCCAGGTCAACGTTTGCTACCGAGGTTGAATCTGATGCCGATTGATGATGACGACGTTATACGAAAGATGCTGAGAGAGGCGAAAACGATCGCAGTGGTTGGGGCTTGGGTGAAACCGTGGCGGGACAGCAACAGCATCATGCGGTTTCTCATCGACGTTGGGTACAGAGTCTTCCCCGTAAATCCAAAATACAGTGAGGTGCTCGGGATCCCTTGTGTTCCAAGCTTGTCAAGTGTTCCGAAAGGGATCGATATTGTGGATGTCTTTCGGCGGCCAGAAGCTTTGGGACCAATCGTTGAGGAAGCGATCGCAAACGGTGCGAAGACCCTCTGGATGCAGCTTGGAGTGGTTAACGAGGACGCGGCCAAGAAAGCTGAGCAAGCTGGGATGAACGTGATCATGGATCACTGTATCAGAGTCGATCACCGAAGGTTGATACGTTAAATGAGACTTTTCCATCTGAGAGTAGCTCTTTGTCTGGGCTACTTTTTGTTTTTCCGGAGGATGGTGCCAGATGTGCTCAGGAAGACTTCATGCCGGATTGCTTTCCTGAGTCTTTTTTCCTTTCCTCTTTTCGCACAGGACTCGTCTTCCGTCATTTCTTCAGCATTGACGCCAGTGACCATTGATCGGATTATTATCCGTGGTAATGAAGTAACGAAGGATTACGTCATCCTTCGCGAGATGTCGCTGAAACCTGGAGACACCCTGAGCCTCAAGGCTGCGGAGTATGATCAAAATCGGGTTTACAGTTTGGGACTATTTAACCGCGTCGAACTTTCTTACCATGTCACAGATCATAAAGCGACCCTCTACGTCGATGTGAATGAGCGCTGGTACATTTTTCCATTCGTGGTCCTTGGAGTCAAAGATCGTGACTGGAAGAAGTTCTACTACGGCCTCGGCATCCTGCATGACAACTTTCGTGGGCGGAGTGAAAGGGTCTCTGCTTCGTTTGCATTGGGATATGATCCTTTCTTCACCTTGCGATACCAAAATCCGATCCTGAGCGTCGAGTCAAACCTTTTTCTCTCCAGCAGGATCTACTACTCGCGCGAGCGAAATAAAAGCCTCATCTCCCAACAATCAGGGCCAAACTTCGATGAAGACCAGTACGGCCTTGAGGGGACCCTCGGCAAACGATTCAACCTCTTCCAGTCTCTTTCACTCACGCTTGGATACGAGGTCCTTGCTGTCTCTCAGAATGAAGCTGGGCGGACACTCTCAGCAAGTGGGAGAGACGCGTTCATTTCAGCAGGGCTTGGCTTTGTCCACGACACTCGCGACCTCGCTGAATATCCCTCGAGTGGGACCTACCTCGGGATTTCGCTCAGCAAGTACGGTCTGGGCGAATCTGTCGTGGACTACTACCGTGTTTACCTTGACTCCCGAAGATTTGTTCCGACGCTTGGCGGTGTTACCCTGGCTGGCCGGCTGTTCGTGAATCTCGCAGGTGGAGGAACCGTCCCGAACTACGGTCACGTCTACTTCGGATATGAAGAGCGAATTCGTGGGCACTTCAGGGAGGTCTATGAGGGTGAAGATATTCTTGGCTCTTCGCTTGAACTGCGTGTGCCGATCATACCCGTGCGTTTCCTCAAGGTTGAGGCAATTCCGATCCCTCAGTTCGGAGTCTGGCGGCTCGGCCTCTACGCAGCACTCTTCGGGGACGTTGGTAAGGTTTGGTATCGCGGTGCTTCCTTTGACCTGCACGATCTTGTGAGAGGTTATGGAGTGGGTCTGAATTTGCTCCTTCCGTACAGTTCGGTGTTCCGCATCGAGTACGCCCTGAACGAAGCTCGCCGCGGTGAGTTCATCTTTGATATCTCGAGTTCGTTCTGACTTTTTCCTTTCCATGGACTACTTCTACACACCTCCCTTACTCACTAAGAACAAATCGCTCTCCATCCAGGGTGAAGAGCTTCATCACCTCTCAAAGGTTCTCTGGAAGAAAGTCGGCGAGGCGATCATCGTAATCGATGGCAAGGAACGCGCATACAAAGCCGTCCTTGAATCTATCTCCAGATCTTCAGCCGAGTGTAAAATCCTCGAGACTTTCTATCGCTTCAATGAGCCAGAGGTTGAGGTGAAACTTGCTGTCGCATTACTCAAGAACCCTTCTCGTTTGGATTTCCTCGTGGAGAAGTGCACCGAGCTTGGGGTTCGAGGGTTCATTCCGATGGAAACCGATCGGACAATTGTCTCCAAAGTTCACACGGAGAGGCTTCAGAAGATTGCATTGGCGGCGATGACGCAGTGCGGCCGCTCCTACTTGCCGCCGATTCACTCGTTGATGAAGTTCTCGGAGGCTCTAACCTACATCAAGGACTGTGACGTGAAGTTCATAATGCACGAGAAAGCAGATCTCAGGAGCGATCCTCGGGGGAAGAATGAGATCGGCAAGCGTGAGAAGTCGGTGGGAATTCTCGTTGGTCCAGAAGGTGGGTTTACAGATGACGAAGTGCAAGCAGCTCAGAGTGCTGGCTTTGTTCCCCTGTCTCTAGGTACTCGACGTCTCCGATCAGAGACAGCTGCGATTGCATCGGTGAGTGCAATCATACTCAACCGGTGATTATCGCGTCTTTCTCTGCACCGGGACGACAATTCCTCCTTCTCTGAAGCTCCCCAATACTTCAGCCCTTTCTTCCAGGAACAAACGCCCAACGAGTGCCCCCGTCACAGCGTCAAGCTCATCGCCGTTCATCTTCCTATTGAGACCGCGGAGTCCAAGTCTCTCCAGTCCTTTCCTGAGTTTTCCCAGGCCTTCCTGCTTTCGCGCGATCCCCCAGATATCCTGAGCAGCACCGGGAAACATCTCGATCACCCTAAAACCTCGTCGCACAAGTTTCTTCTTCAATGCAATGCCACGCGTTGTAAGCGACCGCATCGGCCCAAGCGTAATAGGAAAGAATCGAATACCTCGCCTCAAGAGTTCGCGGTCACACGGGCGAAAGTGCTCGCCATTCCTGTCTTCAATTGTTCTTCGCCCTGGTGGAAGGTTGAGTGGAGCATCGATGGCTATGAGATCAGGGTTGGCACGCTTTACATGGGAGATGATTTCCTCGTCGGAGTGAACTGTCTCGCACTCGATGATGGTATTGCCTCTGAGCGTGCAGATTCCTGTGTTTCGTGCGGGACTTCCTGCGAGATCGATGCCGACAACGATCAGTATAGGCCGACGTTTGGGCTCTTGACTCAAGTCGAGTACAGGCCTCAGAGCTTGGTGTCAGTTATCTTTAGGACTTCGTGACTCAACTCATCAACCTCATTCAGAATCCTGTTCATCTTCGCTCTCGTGTCCTCAACGAAATGCTTGTCTTGTAGACTTGAGAGGTTGATACGCACGTTCAGTGCAGCAGCGGCGCATGCTGCATGCAACATCAAGGCAGAGACGCCAGCGTCGGAGATGGAATTGGTGTTGCCCTTCTCTGCAACGATCTTCGCGAGCGGGAGGGCTTCCCTGCAGAGTTCAGTTACCTTAAGAGGAACAAGGGTTGCTTTCCTCGTAGCTTCTTCAATCGCAAGTGTGCGCACCGTCTTTTCTTCCTCGGTCTCTTTGGGCATTGCAAAGGCTTTCATCACTGAATTGAAGGCCTCCGTGTCTTTCTTTGCCAGTTCGGAGAAGGAAGAACGAAGCTCCTCAGATCTCCTTAATACGGATTCCATCTCTTGCCGCACGTCAGCGTAGTTCTTTTTTCCAATCGTTAGGCGACAAACCATTGATGTGAGAGCAGCGCCTAGAGCCGCCGAGAGTGCTGCTACACTTCCACCTCCCGGAGCGGGAGAGCTCGAGGCGAGTTCGTCGAGGAATTGGTTGAGGGATTTGGTTGTGAGCATGTGGTTTCTCGAAGTGAGAACGAGCGCGGCTGATTTTCCGCAACGCCTACAGCATGTACTCAATAACTTTCTTCTTTGGATCGAACGGTTCAAGCTGGCTCAACCCTAAACACTCGGTTGCCAGCGAGATCAACTCATCCTCTCCACGGGTGGAACGCAGCCCTTTCTGTTCGGCATAAAACTTTCCTGCCATCAGGAGAGCTTGGAGAGGAGTAAGTCCGACGATCTCGCTCCCCGTTGCATCAAAACCGAGAGGCCTTGCTTGCTTTCTGACCTCTTCAAAGGCGACATGGGGAGGAGTGGTCTCATAATCGACAAGGTTGATGGAGACTTGTGCAATGTTGAACCGCTCGAGGAAAACACCAAGTGCTTTAACAGCTCTCAGCGTACCTGGAACCTTAATTGTCTCACCCTTTTCATCCTTCACTACTTTTCCTGAATCGTCCCTCAGTGGTCGGCCGCTTTCGCGAATACGAAGGGCAATCTCCTGTGCTATCGATTGGTCCGGCGTGTTCAAGTTGACATTGTACGCGATCAAAAACTTCCGTGCGCCAGCAAGCGTTGCCCCGGACTTTGGATTGAACTCAGCCGGGCCATAGTCAGGTTTCCACTTTGGATCCTTCAGCTTATCGGGGAGTCCTTCGTATTCCCCCTTGCGGATGTCGGCAAGGTTCTTTCGTTCGGGGCGCGTTGCCGCGGCCTCATAGAGATAGATCGGGATTCGCAGTTGGTCTGCCACCCGCTTGCCGTATTCGTGTGCCAGCCGAACACACTCATCCATGGTGACTCCAGCGACGGGGACAAAGGGGACAACGTCAGTGGCGCCGATGCGCGGATGCTCTCCCTTGTGCTTCATCATGTCAATCCGTGCTGTAGCCGTTTTCGTTGATTCAAAAGCCGCTTCCAGAACGCCAGTCGGCTTCCCAACAAATGTAACAACACATCGGTTGTAATCCTTGTCTGGCTCGACGCTGAGGAGTTTCACGTCAGCCACCTTTCGGATGCTTGCGGCGATGGCCTCGACGGCTTCCGCGTTGCGCCCTTCGCTGAAGTTCGGAACACATTCAACAATCTGTTTCATTACTTGTCGAGGATCTCTTGGGAATCTTTCCTAGAACTCGAGGATTACACCTCTTTTGATTACCGTCCTCAGAAAGTTTGTTCCGAAGTGGTACGGCAGGTACCGATAGTTTGGGATATCATAGATCGCGATGTCGGCAACTTTTCCGGCTTCGATGCTTCCTAATTTGTCTGAGAGTCCAAGGGCAGCCGCTCCATTGAGCGTGCTGGCCGTGATTGTTTCTTCTGGCGTCATCTTCATCTGCGTACAAGCGATTGTCATCATCATCGGCATGGAGAAACTCATGCACGATCCGGGGTTGAAGTCGCTCGCAAGCGCCACAGGCACACCCGCCTCAATCAATTCCCTCGCGGGTGCATATTGATGTCCGAGGAAAAATGAAACTCCCGGAAGCAATGTGGCAAGGACTTCAGATTCCCGCAGTGCATCGATCCCCTTTGAACTCATGTGCTCAAGGTGATCTGCTGAGATTGCGCCGACTTTTGCGGCAAGCTCGGCACCTCCACACGCGCTGAGTTCATCAGCATGGACCTTGGGCCGCAATCCGAATTTCTTTCCCTCGTTCAACACATATTCGCCTTGAAGGGTGTTGAAATACCCTTTCTCACAAAACACATCGGAGAACCTTGCTAACTGCTTTCTGCCGACATAGGGAATGAGCTTGTCGAGGAGGAAGCGGACGTATTCGTCGCTATTGTTGTCGTATTCTGGTGGGATAGCATGAGCCCCGAGGAATGTGGAGACGACGGTCATGTAGTGTTCTTTCTCGAGTTCATTGATCACCTCGAGCATCTTTACTTCGTTGTCCATGTCGAGTCCGTAGCCACTCTTGATCTCAACCGTCGTCGTCCCATGCTTCATCATCTCGTCAAGCCGCTTCTCTGCTGCCCGTTTCAGTTCCTTCTTTGTTGCCTTGCGAACTTCTTTCACCGTGCTCCAGATCCCGCCACCCGCTTGCACAATCTCTTGGTAGGTTTTTCCTTCTGCACGGAGAGCGAACTCATTCTCACGGCTTCCGGCGAAGACCAGGTGCGTGTGTGAATCGACGAATCCCGGCAGAACAACCTTCTCCGACGCATCGAGGATATTCGTTTCCGTGGAGGTCTCGATCGTCCAGTCAGCTTCTCGTCCAACCCATTCGATGATTCCGTCTTTCACAAAGATGGAGCCGCGCTCAATTACACCGAGATCACGCATCTCCTTCCCGATCTTCACGCGCTTTCCAGAGGCAGAAACGGTCACAACCTCCTTCGCATTTCGAATAAGGAGTTCCATCACACCCCAGTTAATAGGCTCTTTCTAGTAGAAATTCCTCTGCCAGACGTGGCGCTTGAGCTCGGTTCGAAGTGCATTCGAGAGGAGTCGACCGTCCGAGACGGCCGCATTTGTCTGCACATGGTTCGCCGTTCGCATCCCAGGAATGATTGTCGATACGGCCGGATGGCTCAGACAAAAGCGCAGTGCTAACTCGGGAAGACTCTTGGCCTCACCATTGAGCATCTCCTGGAGTCGCTGCACTCTCTCCCAGACTTGTTTCTTCCGGTCACCGTGGAAGTATCTGTTCCGCCAGTCTTTTTCCGGAAACGTTGTCTCGGGAGAAATCTTTCCTGTAAGGCTGCCTTCATCAAACGGTACACGGACGATCACGCCGATGTTCCTTTCCCGACAAAGTGGGAAGAGTTTCTCTTCAGGGGATTGGTCAAAGATATTATAGATAACTTGGAAGGTATCGACGAGCCCACTCTTTCCGAGCTCCAGAGCCGTCTCAGGGGAGTGGTCGTTGATGGAGACTCCGAAGGTCCGGATCTTTCCCTGTTGCTTCAGCTTCTGAAGTGCATCCTGCCAATCGCCTTGGTTCAGCCATTCATCCAGCCAGACATGGAACTGCTGCACGTCAAGGCAGCCGACACCAAGGTTCTTCAAGCTCTTTTCAGTGCACTCGATGATGTAGTCATTTGGAAATGCTTCTTTCACCGGAGATCCTTTTCTTGCCGGCCAGAGTAGGTTCTTTGGTGGAATCTTCGTTGCGACGTACACGCGTTCCTTTCGTTCTCTGAGGAATTTTCCGATTAAGCGCTCGCTGTGTCCGTCACCGTATGCCAGAGCAGTATCGATAAAATTGATTCCAAGATCCGCTGCCTTGTGGAGAGCACGCATCGCCTCGGCATCGTCGGAATCCTGCCACATTCCTCCGCCGATGCCCCACGCTCCGTAGCTAATCTCCGAAACCTTCAGTCCAGTTTTTCCTAGTGTGCGATATTTCATTGGCTTATTTCTTTCTCGTCGATGTGGTCCTGCGGCTCGTCTGCCGCTTCACTTTTCTTTCAAGGTATCTCTTCAAATTCCACAACGATTCTTCCCAGCCGCCTTGGACCGCACGATAATACCAGTCCCACTCTTTGCCCTTTCCATATCCTGCCTGTCGGACTGTTATCATGGTTCCTCTTCCTTTCTTCTCGAGATGGAAGGAGAGCTTCATCGGGCCAAGCGGCTTCATGTCCGGACGGAAGTACATGACCTCTGTCATCCGTAGCTCGCGAGGATGCGCGATCTTCTGAATGCAGGCTGTCGTCACATAGAAGTTGTCCTGCTCGTATGCACACCAGCCGAGGCCCCATGTCCCACCTTTCCGGGCTGTGATGACTGCCTCGTTGGCACCCCACCATCGTTTCAGATCGTGAGGGTCAACGAGGGCCTGAAAAACTCTCGCTGGTTCAACGGCAACTGCTATTGAGCACGTCACCGCTCTTCGAGTTAATTTCTTCTTACTCATTTCTTCTCCATCGTGCCGAGCGGCTTTTCTTCAATCCACTGTGCAATCCAGTCCAAGACTGTCTTGTACCACAACTCAGAGTTCTGAGCTTTCAGTACCAAATGCCCCTCATCGGGGAAGTAGAGGAATTTCGATGGGACCTTCATCCTCTGGAGAGCGGTGAACAGCTGGAATCCCTCGCTGAGATCGACGCGGAAGTCCTTTTGTCCATGGATAATGAGCATAGGTGTCTTGAAGTTCTTGATGTAACTACTCGGGGACCATTTCGCGTAGAGTTCTGGATTGCTCCAAGGAGTCCCTTTGAATTCCCATTCCACGAACCACAATTCTTCCGTCGTCCCAAACATGCTGACCGCGTTGAAGACGCCATCGTGGCTCACAAGACATTTGAATGGGTTCGGATGACCCTCGATCCAGTTGATCATGTATCCGCCGTACGACGCCCCCGCTGCGGCAAGCCGGTCTCGATCACTGAAGCTGTACCTCGCGACAGTTGTATCCACTCCTCTCATCAGATCGTCGAACACTTTCCCGCCCCAGTCCCCGCTGATCTCATCTGCAAATTTCTGGCCGTAACCGGTGCTCCCTCGAGGGTTGACCATCACGACGACGTATCCAGGCGAAGCAAACATCTGTGCACACCAACGATACGAAATCGCATCTGCCCATTGACCCTGCGGCCCGCCGTGGATGAGATATACCATCGGATACTTTTTCTTCGAATCGAAAAATGGAGGTTTGACCATCAAACCATGAATCTTTGTTCCATCTCCGCCTGTGAACCAGAATTCTTCGACGGGATTCATTTCGAGCTGCGCGACCTTCTCATCGTTGATGCGAGAGAGTTGTGTCAGATTCTCTCCATCGATATCCATCCGATAGACTTCTGCAGGGCGATTGATGCTCTGCTTCGCGAAGACCAGCGTCCTTCCGTTAGGGGTGATGCGCAAATCTGAAGCATAAACCTTGTTCGTCAATTGCTTGACTTCGATTGTTGCGACATCAACACGATAGATGCTATGGTACCCCTGATCGTCTGCGCCGAAGTACAAGCTCTTCTCATCAGGCGACCAAACGACCTGATCAACTGAACGATCAAAACCCTCCGTCAGGTTAATAAGTTTCCCTGTCGCTCGTTCGTAGAGCATTAGTCGATACCGATCAGCTTCGAATCCAGGTCTGACCATCGCTCGAAAGGCAATGTACTTCCCTGATGGAGAGTACACGGGCTGATTATCATTTGCCTTGTTCTCAGTTATGCGCTTAGCTTCGCCACCGGTTATCGGAACGGTGAACAAATCGTTGTTCGTGCTCACCGCCACCATGGGATCGGTGTTCCGAACGAAACAAAGTCCCTTCCCATCCGGAGAAAACGCGAAATCTACATCCCCGCCGATATCGATTGGAGGCGAGTCATAGTCTCCCGGTGTGACATCCCTCGGTTCACCACCGCTTGTCGGAACAACGAAAACGTGGCTGCGTTTGTCGTCCTTCCAGCTATCCCAAAGACGATAGGGAAGAGTCGTGAAGACTTTCGCCTTCACCTTACTCTTTTCTCGCTGATCGTTGCGCTCGCGGTTGGCATTGTCATTGGGAAGATCGGGATAGACATCGGAGTGAAAAGCAAAGTATTTCCCATCCGGAGAGACAACTAGCCCTGAAGCCTCAGTAGAAATCGTCGTGATTTTTCTCACCTCCTCACCTGTCACTGGAACGACCCAGATCTGGGATTGCCCATCGCGATTTGACACAAAAGCAATCGACTTCCCATCCGGCATCCAGCGGGGAGAGTTATTCGTTTTCTTTTCAGCGGTGAGTTGCCGGATTTGTCCACCTTCAAGGGGGAGGAGATAGATGTTGCTGTTGCTTGTGTTCTCGGCTTTGCTGTAATTCGTCACCACAAAGGCGACGGTCTTGCCATCCGGTGAGATTTGAGGATCGCTCACTCTGCCAAACCCGAAGAGGTCGTCAAAAGTGATGGCGCGTTTCTGTTGACTGATCGCAAGAGGAACTATCAGGAGGATGAGAAAGAGAAGCTTCAATGTTCGTTTCATAGGGAATCTCCTCCGTCGAGAAGATGAAAGCAAACTTCTAATACGATGATGCGGCTTCTCCAAGCAGCGCTCGGACATGCTTGACTGCTCACCGCAAGAGATAGTCGAGCGAGAACGTACCACCGCCAGAGACAAAGAGCGCGACCGCAATTGCAAAGAGTGCAAGGTCGAGTTCATATCCTCCAACCCAGCCACCCTCCATTACTCTGGTCACCAAGCCGGTCTTGAATTTCGCTTTCCACATCGCAACGATCATGACGATAGCGATGAGGAGCGCATCAAGGCGGGTTAATAAGCCGAGAATGAGAAGGGCTCCCCCGAAGAACTCTGCGATCCCTGCAGCATAAGCAAAGAGCAGAGGGAACGGGATGTTCAGGGTTTTCAGAAAACCAGCAAATCCCTTTGGGCCAAACTCTTTCTTGAAGAGCTTTGGCCATCCATGGCTGATGAAAATGTATCCGAGCACCAGGCGAAGCACAAGTGCAGCGAAGCTATGGTGTGTACCAATGAGGCTGTCAAGCATAAGGCTCTCCTTTCTTGAAAAGTGGAAATAAGGTCATTCTCTAGCTCTGTGCCCACCCCGGTTCTTCTTCGACACGCCTTTATACCCACTGCACTCGAGAACAGGAAGTCTTGGATACTTTGGGTATGCCGGATCTACCTTCGAAAGCTTGCACATGATGAAAACGCTGCCACGTGGTATTTCCACACGGAACATGTGCTTGCACGTGGGGCAGAGCCCGGGGGAGGTGTCAGTGGCCATGGGGATTATCCTTGTTCTTGCACGCAGTGGAGCTCTCGATCTGTGCCTGAATTTCTGCTAGGACGTTGGCGACATTCCTCAGAATCTCGTTGTTTTTGAATCGGACGACTTTCAGCCCTCGTGCCTTGAGATGTTCCTCTCTCAGCTTGTCGTAGTCTTTCTCATCGCTCAAATCATGATGAATTCCATCTGGCTCCAAGACCAGTTTGGCGGCAGGACAATAGAAATCGACAATGAAAGGTCCCAAAGGGGCCTGACGCCGAAAGTGGAACCCCAATTGGTTTCTCCTGACAAGAGACCAGAGCTTTCGCTCTGCAGTAGTCATATGCTTGCGGAGAGCCTTCGCTCTTTCGAGACTGGTTTTGTGCATGCCAACCTAACCCCGACCCTTCCCTTGAGAAGAGAAGGGAGATGTAGATGCATCAACTGCGATGTCGGTTCGCTTCCCCTTGAAAAGGGGAAGCGTCAGAGAAGGGGTTTGAACTCCCTTACTTCACCATCGGCACCTTTACTCCCCAGTTCTTCGCATTCTCAATCGCCTTTTCGTACCCCGCATCGGCGTGGCGCATGATGCCTGTGCCGGGATCGTACGTCAACACCCGCTCGAGACGTCTATCTGCTTCCTTCGTACCGTCAGCGACGATGACCATGCCTGCATGGATGGAGAGGCCGATGCCCACACCACCTCCATGATGTACGCTCACCCAGCTCGCGCCGCCAACAGCGTTCAAGAGTGCATTTAAGATGGGCCAGTCGGCAATCGCGTCGCTGCCGTCCTTCATTTTCTCTGTTTCCCGGTTCGGCGAGGCGACGCTGCCACAATCGAGGTGGTCTCGGCCGATGACGATTGGCGCTTTCAACTCTCTGCATGCTACCATGTCGTTGAAGATCTTCCCCATCTTCGCTCGCTCGCCGTAGCCAAGCCAACAGATGCGTGCAGGCAATCCCTGAAACGCTACCTGCTTCTGTGCCTTCTGAATCCAGTTGCAGAGGAGTTTGTTCTCAGGGAAAGTCCTCATCACAGCTTCATCGGTCCTGTAAATGTCTTCGGGCTCTCCGCTCAAGGCAGCCCACCGGAAGGGCCCTTTGCCCTCACAAAACAATGGGCGGATGTACTCGGGGACGAACCCTGGAATCTCGAACGCATCCCTGACTCCATTTGCATTGGCTTCGCCTCGAATGTTGTTCCCGTAATCGAAAGCCACTGCGCCGCGCCTCTTTAACTCCAGCATCGCTTGAACGTGCTTGACGATTGAAGCCCTTGCCATTGAAACGTACTTCTCGGGGTTCGACTTCCGCAATTCGAGGGCCTCTTCGTAGGGTATCCCAGCAGGGACGTAACCGTTGAGAGTATCGTGTGCAGAAGTCTGGTCTGTGAGCACGTCGGGGACGATTCCTCGTCTCACAATCTCGGGCACTATGTCGGCTGCATTACCGAGGAGTCCAACAGAAAGAGCTTCTTTCTTCGACCTTGAATTTTGAACCCACTCAATTGCCTCATCTAAGCTCTCTGTCATCCGATCGAGGTACTGGGTCTTCAGGCGTCGCTCGATTCGGGCTCGGTCAACTTCGACAACTAGGCAAGCCGCTCCGTTCATCGTGGCAGCAAGCGGTTGTGCCCCTCCCATTCCTCCGAGACCGGCTGTGAGCAAGAACCTTCCAGCAAGTGTACCGCCCCTTCCTGTGGCGGAAAAGTACTTCTGTGCGCATGCGGCAAACGTCTCGTACGTTCCCTGGAGGATCCCTTGTGTCCCGATGTAAATCCATGACCCTGCAGTCATTTGTCCGTACATCGTGAGGCCAAGTCCCTCTAACCTCCTGAACTCATCCCACGTGGCCCACTTCGGCACGAGCATCGCGTTGGAGATGAGGACTCGCGGCGCATCCGGGTACGTTTTGAAGATGCCGACGGGTTTTCCTGATTGGATGAGGAGCGTTTCGTCGTTTTCTAGGTTCTTCAGTGAGTGGACGATTGCTTCGAAGCACTCCCAATTCCGAGCTGCTTTTCCCGTACCACCGTAGACGATGAGTTCCTCCGGTTTTTCTCCGACTTCAGCGTCGAGGTTGTTCATGAGCATCCGCATCGCTGCTTCCTGAATCCAACCTCTGCAGCTGATTAGGGTTCCTCTCGCAGCTCTTATGTTCTTGTGCTCAGTCACGGGACTCCATCTTATCCCAACTTGTAACCAATCTTTCTCAGGAATTCTTTCCTCACCTTGACATCTTCGTCTGTCTCGATTCCTTTCGCCTTCACGCCGTCAATGACACCGAGGATTCCGCGACCTTGTTCGGTCTCTGCCACAATGACTTCGACTGGGTTCGCGCCGGCGCAGTAGACCCGGCAGACTTCCGGCACACTCTTGATAACATTCAGAATGTTGACCGGGAAGCCATTCTCAATAAAGAGGATGAAGCAGTGTCCACATGCAAGGTTCATCGCGTTCTTCTTGGCCAGGTCTATCAAGGCCCGGTCGTTCCCAACCCATCTGACAAGGGCGGGACCGGATGATTCACAGAAGCCGAGGCCAAACTTCATTTGCGGGACCGTTGAGACGATCGCTTCGTAGATGTCTTCAACCGTCTTGATGAAATGGGATTGCCCGAGGATAAAGTTTGTAGCTTCGGGCTTTTCGATCTTCACGAGTTTGAGTTCCACGGGTGTTTCCAAGGATTAGAATGTAGGATGCAAGATGTATGATACAATATTCAGGATGCAGAGTTCAAGTAGCAGGAGACGAAGCTATTCTGTTGAGCAGATCCAAGTTGAGCAGCCACCTGAGGACTCCTTTCCCTTTCTCGATCGGAGCCGGTGTTTCGACAAGCGCAAGGCTTCCCTTCTTGATTTCTATGTGTGAGTACGTCTTGCCATTCACAAGGAGCGAGAGGAGCGCACTCAGATGCGGCTCGTGGCCGACGAGGAGCACTTGGTTGAGGCCCAATTCGTTGAGCTGCTTGACGAGCTCAAGGTGGTCAGAACCCGGGATGAGATACTGGGTCATCGAGAACTTCTTGATGTCCAACTCCTTCTCAATGATTTTCCCAGTCTGTTTTGCCCGCTCGAGCGTGCTCGAGAGTACTGCATCGACGTTGACGTTGAGGGACTTGAGGGCCTTCGCGACGGTGAGGGATTGCTCTTTTCCCAGAGACGAAAGAGGTCGCTCAGCATCCTCGTACCCTTGTTCAACGGCGTCGCCGTGTCGCAAAATGTAGAGGAGCATAGGTGTGAGTTCTCGGTCTGTGATGAAGGCTGCAGAGTTCTAGAGGATCTCCTTGAGATGCTCGGGTGGTCGAGCGAGGATCGCTCGTTCACCCTTCTCAACAATTGGCCGCTGGATGAGGTCTGGGTGCTTCACCATGAGATCGATGAGCTGGTCGTCTGAAAGATTCCTCTCGGCCAGTCTCAGCTGCTTGTAGATCGGCTCCTTCGAGCGGAGGAGTTCCCGGGGTTTCATCCCCATCTTCTTGAGGAGATTCTTGAGTTTCCCTTTCGGGATCGGTTCAATGTAGTAGTTGATTGCATCAAAGTCCACACCGGCTGCTTGAAGCGTTTTCATGACGGTGCGGCAGGTGGTGCAGGTTGACTTCTGGTATATTGTTAGTTTGTTCATGGTGCTCTGTCCGCTGGTTTTCTCAGATTGCGCTGATTTGAACGCAGATTGTCTACGAGTCTACGAGTCGTCGACTCGTAGAGCAGATTTCGCTGATTGCAAACTAAAGAGTCAGTTGCTCTGCTTCCGTCTTGTGGGTTCCTGCCTTCTTGAACGTGAGGTTCTCGGCTGGAAGTTCGAGTTTCTTTCCCTCGAAGAAGTCTTTGAGCGTCAGTAACTGTAGTCTTGGGAACATGCCGATCGGAGTTGTGACCGTACCGCTCGTTGCAATCGTCTCAACCATTGGTTTGGTAGGAGGTTCGATCGTGAGAAACACTCCCGCCTGACACTCGAACTTTGCCAGAATACCGAGGAGCGCGTCCACATCTTTACTGGAGATGTGCTCACCACCCTTGACCTGATACGCCACCTTTAGTGTGTCGTTTGCTCGCTTGCCAACTTTGTAGAGTCCGATGCCATCGATTCCCTTGTCTGCACCTTTGCCCTCAGAGAAGACCTCGAACTCCAACAGCCACCAGTCTTGAAATGCATATTTGTTCTCTTGCCAGAGTTTGATGGCAGACGCCTCATCGACTGGTATTCCCTTCACCTCGTAGTCTGAGAGTTTCGATTTATACGTATCACGCAGACGCCGCTTGATGAGAGAGATGGCCATGGGGGAAATGTCGATGCCGATCCACTTGCGGCCGAGAGACTCGGCAGCATCGATTGTCGTTCCGCAGCCACAGAAGGCATCAAGCACGAGATCGCCTTCATTGGAACTGGCTTTGACTATCCGCTCGAGTAACGCCCTCGGTTTTTGTGTGGGATATCCGAGTCGTTCCTTAGCAGCAGAGTTTAGTAAGGGTAGGTCCCAAACATCGTCGAACGGCTTGCCTTCTTTAAGCACCTCCTCCACGAATCTCTTGTATCTGACACCAGGCTTCCCACCGTCCGTCCAGATAAACTCCTTACCGTCTTCATCCACTTTTACGTCATGGCGATGAGTAAGAAATTCTTGTTTCTCCCACTGCTGCCGAATTTGATTAACCATTGTCTCATCACTCTCGGCATAGAACAGAAGTATGTCATGTTTGCGACTAAAATGCCCCTTGTGAAAATCCGTTCTCTGTCCGTAGTGCCAGATGAGTTCATTTCTAAGATGATTCTCACCATAGATTACGTCGCAAAGTGTTTTCAAGTAATGGCTCATCGTTGGGTCGCAGTGCAAGTAGAAGGAACCTGTCGGCTTGAGAACACGATGAATTTCAAGAAGTCTCAAAGACATCATTACTAGGTATGGAAAGGCGTGTGGAGCCACCTTTTGATACACAATTAGAAGAGACCAAAGGCGCTCATGTTCAAGGGTATGAAGCTCCTCCAGAGAATCCTGCACTTTTTTGTATGTCCATGTATCTTCAAAAGCTATTCGTTGTGTCTGAAGCTTCTTGTCATCAAAGAAGAGATTGTAGTCTCGCTTCGAGTTAAACGGTGGGTCGATGTAGACGAGATCGACCGACCCGTCGGGCACAAATTGCCTCAGGACATCGAGGCAGTCACCACAGCAAAGGGTGTTCATGGCTCTTCACATGATTAGTGGATGGGACGTCCAACATCTTCCCTCATGACTCATACGCCAAATCTCAAACCTAGAATCTGCGTTATCTGTCATCTGCGATTCTTTCTGCGAAATCTGAGTGAATCTGTGGACTACGCCACGGCCCTCACGATCTCCAGAAACTTGTCCACCTCATCATAGTTGTTGTAGATGTGCGTAGAGATCCGGATAGAATTGAGGTGGCTCTCGCTCACGAGTCGAATCCGAAATCCTTTCTGCGCTGCGTATTCCCCGAACTTCTCGTACGGCATGTTCTTGAGCCGGAAGCCGACAACGAATCCGCGCGAGCGATCCTCAGTGGGCGTGAGCATCTCGACCTTGTCTCCAAGCTTCAGGAGTTCTTGCTGGAGATAGCCGGAGAGAGCTTTCCCTCGGCGGTGGATGTTCTCCATTCCGATGTGATAAAGAAAATCAGTAGCCGCGCTGAGGCCAATGTAGATGGCCGCGTTCTGAGTGGCGAAGTCGTACCGGTGTGCGTTCGGTTGGAAGCCAACGAGCTTCGGGGGGTCGGTTGTCATGTCCCAGCCCGTGTCCGCTTCGCCTCCCGTCCATGTGACGTCGCACACGTCAAGCATTTCTTTTCGAACGTAGAGAAAACCCGTTCCTTTCGGGCCGCACATCCACTTGTGACAGCACGTGGCGTAGAAATCGCAGCCGATATCTTTGAGGTCAAGAGGGAGCATGCCGGGTCCATGTGCGCCATCCAGAAACACCCATAGTCCTTTGTCGTGGCCAAGCCTCGAAATCTCCTTTCCAGGAAAGACCTGTCCGATCGTGCATGTGATGTGGGGCATTGCGATGGCTCTCGTCTTGCTTGATATTAGATCGTTCACGCGGTTGAGGTTCTCATCTGCAGTCATGGCTGGCTTGACCGTCTTGATGACGATGCCGTCACGTCTCGCACGGTTGAGCCAGGGGAGGGCATTGCCTGCATGCTCCTGAGTTGTCATAATCACTTCATCTCCGCACTTCAGAGGCAGCCCTTGTGCGACGACATTGATTCCTTCCGTGACGTTGTGGGTGAGGGAGATCTCGGATTCTTCCACATTGACAAACTTTGCCAGGCGTGGCCTTGCAGCTTCCCAACCACCGTATTCGCCTGAGACATCGATCTCCGTAAGCGCGTGCTTCACAGATTCCAGAACCGGATAAGGTGATGGACCCATTGTTCCGTTGTTCAGATAGATGCGGTCATGGGTGAGTGGAAACTGAGTTCGCACAAGTATCCAGAAACTCTCGTCGTCCGCCGGGATAGCCTCATCGTTTGCGATGATGTACCGTGCGAGAGAGTTCTCGGGCAGGGACGTCAACACCCAGCTGCCGATGATCCCGCCTGTTACCTGGCGCATGAATGTTCTCCGACTTTCGTTTGACATGATTCTCTCCAGTCCATTGCCCGCTGATTCTCTCAGATTCCGCTGATACAAGCGCAGATTGCTGATTACGCAGATGGTCTGTGAGTGTAGACCTTTCGTTTGACCTGAACACTTCTCCCGAAGTTGATCAACAAGCCCACCTCGATACCAGAAACCTTGAGGTAATGGAGGAGTTTCTCTTCGTGGGATTTCTCGAGTGTGTTGACAGCTTTAAGTTCCACTATCACTTTCTCATCAACAAGCAGGTCAACGACGAACTCTCCGATAGGTTCACCTCCATAATTCACCCTCATGGCCTTTTGCTGCTCTGTCTTGAGACCCATGTTCAGTAGCTCCTTCGCAAGAGCATTCTCATAAACTTTCTCAAGAAACGAGTGTCCAAGGCGGTTGTGTACGGTGAAGGCGGCTTTGATGATCTTCTCCGTCAAGTTCTTGTGTGGATATTGTTCTTCTCGGTAATCCCTCTTCATGTTCTTCGATCTGCGAAATCTGCTATCTGCGATTCTTTCTGCGAAATCTGAGTGAATCTGTGATCTAAGAGGATTGGGGGATTAAAACGATCTTGCCGAAGTGCTTCCCTTCCTCAACAAACCGGTGGGCTTCGCGAAGTTCCTCCAGCGGCATCACGCGGTCGATGACTGGCTTCAGTTTGCCCTGTTCGATAAAGTTGAAAATCGTGATCAAGTCTCCTTTCCTTCCCATTGTCGAACCAAGGATCTGGAGTTGCTTGTAAAACACGTATCGGATGTCTGTGATCCCCTCAAAACCGGAAGTTGCGCCACAGGTGACAAGCCGGCCTCCCTTCGTTAAGCTCTTGATATTCTGATCCCAGACGGTCTTGCCGACGTGGTCGATGACAACTTCTACACCCTTCCTCCCTGTGAGGCGGCGGACTTCTTCCAGGGTGCTCTGTCGATTGTAGTTGATGACCTCATCTGCTCCGAGTTCTCGTGCCTTTGCCGCTTTCTCATTTGTACTCGTTGTTGCAATGACACGCGCACCAAGGAGTTTGGCGATCTGGAGCGCAGCACTTCCCACGCCGCTGCTTACCCCATTTACCAGCACGTCTTCACCCGGTCTCACCTGTGCCTTGTCGGCGAGCATTTGCCATGCTGTGAGGAACACAAGAGCGGCTGCGGCAGCTTCTTCAAAAGAAATCTTTTCACTCAGAGGGAGTACATTTCGTCCTGGGACAGCCAGGTACTCAGCATCAGCGCCGTCACGGTGCTCGCCGATGAGGATGTAGTCTTTGCAGAGGTTGTCGTTTCCGTTGAGACAGTGCTTGCAGTGTCCGCACGAGATCCCCTGTGCGACGACAACTCGGTCTCCGATCTTCACATGAGTAACGGCGTCGCCTTTCTCAGCGACTACCCCCGCCGCATCGACGCCCGGAATGATCGGGAGGTGGAATTTAACCCCAGGCAGCCCCTGGCGAACCCAGAGGTCAATGTGGTTGACCGAGGTTGCCTTGACACTCACAAGGACTTCGCCAGCTTCAATCTTCGGAACGGAGATCTCTTCGTAGATGAGTTTCTCAGGACCACCGTGTTCATGTATTCGGATGCACTTCATGACGTCGCGGCAATGTGAGGATGTTCTTTGATGGGATTTCTAGCCTTCCGGGAGTTTTGGGTTAACAGGAACGAATTGGAGATCTTCAATATGAACTTCCTTGTCACCCAATCGGATTCCTCGAATTGTCACGACCATCTTCTCACCAGCAATGCGAAGCCATTCATCCCCCTCTTTCACTTCGGCTTGACCAACCAGCACGATCTCATTCTCCTCGCCGGGACCGATTTTTAGGGGGTTGAAAGGAACGAACTTGTTATTGTACCGATACTCGAACCGATTCGAAGATACCCGCACTCGTGCATGGCCAAACGAAAGAACTTTCTGGCTGCCGTTCGCCAACTTCATCGTAATTGTCGTGAGCATGTTGTTGTCGAGGGAGTATGTGGCGGTGAATTCATATGTGATTCGATTCTCTTTGTCCTTGACGACGTACTTCGAGCAATTACAGTCTCGGTTTGTCACAAGAAAATCATACGTGTGGGTTGAGGCACAACCAACGAGAAGCATCGCCACGAAGGCTGAGAGGAGAATTTCCTTTGCTGTCTGTGACATGCGGACCAAAGGACTAACGTTTCTCAAGGAGTTCTTTGAGAACAACCCCGTTGCTGTGTTCGCTGTCTGTCGCCGCAAACAGGAGGGTGACAGTGTAGCGCTTTGCTTCTTTCCGGAGTTGCTCGACGAGTTCATTCAAGGGCGCTTTGGAAAGCTCAGCCCGATACATCTTCCGGAATTCCTTCCACCGCTCTACTTTGTGTCCATACCAGCCACGCAACTCATCGGATGGAGCGATCTCCTTGAGCCATTCGTCGATGTGGGCCTCTTCCTTGCGCACTCCTCTCGGCCAGAGGCGGTCGACGAGGATACGCTTCCCATCTGTTCGCTCTGGTTTTTCATAGATGCGTTTCAGCTTGATCATGTTTGTCCATCACATTCGAATCAAGAGAAGATTTCTCTGAGACGTTTCCCTGTATTCTGTGTGTGCGTTCCCCCCCAGTACACCCGCTTGCATTCTGGGCACTGATAGAACTTCTCAAAGTTCAGCGCAGATCTCTCGGGGATGCGATCCTTCACCGCCTCTTTCTCGACAGGAAGAATTTCCTTGTTGCAGATCGTGCAGCGAGTGAAGAGGTTCGATGAAATGTCAAGCTTGAAGTGTCCCACCACCTCCCGAAGCTGTTCTCGGTAATCCTCGCTCTGTACGATGAAAAAGCTGATGGGATCTGAATGCTTCGTCAGCTTAACGTCGCGGGTGATGAAGATGCGGTGCTCCTCCTCGGCTTGTTTAGCGATTGTGGCGGATGACACGTAGGGATCAAACAGAGTGTCGTAGCCGAGAATACGCAGCCACTTCGCCAGTCGCCCGAGCATCTTGTCTACAGCGAATTTCATGACTTGTCATTAGCGCTCCCGCTTCTTGATCACTGTCTCGCCGTGGAACTCCTTCCTGAACGTTTCGGCGTCTCGGTCGCCTCCCACGACGTCACCATAATGCATGGGAATGGCAATCTTCGGTTTGAACATATTCGCTGCCTCAGCCGCTTCCTTCGCGTTCATCGTGTATGTTCCTCCGCAAGGAAGCATGGCAACATCCACTTTGAGGGACTTCATCTCGGGAATGAAATCCGTGTCGCCGGCATGATAAATAGTCTCGCCGCTGCTTAGGGTGAGGATGTAGCCAACCCAGTTGTTTGCCTTTGGGTGGAAGTTTTTCTTCAGGTTATATGCAGAGACAGCGGCGACTTTGATGCCTCCAACCTCCAGCGACTGGTTGGGGGCGATGGTCTTCACAGTTCCTTTCAGTTCTGCTGCAACATCCTTTGGAGCGACGAGTATAGTTCCCTCTTTCTTGATCTGATTAATGTCGTCTTGAGAAAGATGATCGAAATGAGCGTGAGTGATAAAGATGACATCGGCTTTCGGTAATTTCCCGTCTGGGAGCTTCCATGGGTCGATGTAGATTTGCTTCTGCCCATCTTCGATTCGGAACGCTGCCTGACCGTACCAGTGGATATTCTGGGTATTCATGGTGGCCTCCTTTCTTTGCGAGGGCTTTTCTTGGCGATAAGGCAAGAGTGAGCAAAGTAAGATTCCAATCACAACGACTGCTTTCATTGGCAGATTCCCGTCATTAGTCTAAAGGCCCGATTGCTTGTTCGACAGCTTTGAGGAGTTTGTCGTCTCCAACAATCTTCAGCGATGTCTCGATATCGTCGAATAACACACGATCCTCCTCAAGATGCGGGATGCGTTTCCGGACGAATTGATATGCAGCCTCCGTACCTTTCCCGCATCGGAGGGGGCGTTGAGTGTTCGAACCCCGTCGGGTGAAATCCAGTGCCTGGCATGCGCAGAGGAACTCGATGCCAACAACCGTCCAAGTGTTATTCAAGACTTTCCAGAGTTTCTGAGCTGCGACGGAGCCCATACTGTTATGATCTTCAAGATTCGCTCCGGTGGGGATTGAATCGACACTTGCCGGATGGCAGAGGACTTTGTTTTCCGAAACGATCGAGGCTGCGGTGTACTGCGCCATCATTAGCCCCGAATGGAGCCCCCCCTTGCTCGTAAGAAAGGGAGGTAAGTCTGCAAGGCTACCGTTGACAAGACGTTCTATTCGTCGTTCGGTGATGTTAGCGAACTCCGAGAGAGCGATGGCCAGGAAGTCTGCAGCGAGTGCGATCGGTTGACCGTGGAAATTGCCTCCCTCAAGATGGAGTTTTTCTTCGGGGAAGATGAGTGGGTTATCTGTTGCAGAGTTGATCTCCGTTGTCACGACCTTCTCGACGTACTCAATAGTATCCCGCGAAGCCCCGTGCACTTGTGGAATGCAACGGATTGAATAGGCATCTTGGACGCGAGGATCGTTGAATCTGTGAGACTCGCGAATCTCGCTTCCTGCCATAAGCCGTCGCAGATTCCTTGCTGCTGCCATCTGACCGGGATGAGGTCGAAGCTTGTGAATCCTTTCATCAAACGCCGTATCCGTTCCCTTCAGCGCTTCGACGCTAAGTGCACTGGCCACGTCAGCCATCTTTGCCAACTTCTTTGCCTCATGAACTGCCAAAGACGCATACGCAGTCATCATTTGAGTGCCGTTGACGAGCGCAAGTCCTTCCTTCGCCATGAGGTGGAGCGGCGCCAGTCTTGCTTTTCGGAGTGCGAGCTTGGCATCCATGATGCTGCCCCGATACAACACCTTTCCTTTTCCCATCATCGCGAGAACGAGGTGGGAGAGCTGGACAAGGTCACCGCTCGATCCAACGGAACCCTGCATCGGGATGATAGGGGTGATACCTGCGTTGAGAAAATCGGTGAGGAATTTTAACGTGCTCAGCCGAACGCCCGAGTATCCCTTTGCAAGAGCGTTGATGCGAAGCAGCAGCATTGCACGGACGACCAGCGGTGGGAGTGGCTCACCTGCGCCCGCGGAGTGACTCAGAATGAGGTTTCTTTGGAGCTGCTCAATATCTCTATTGCTGACCCGCACATTTGCGAAAGCGCCAAATCCCGTTGTAACACCGTAGATGACTTCATTGCTCGCGACCCAGTGCTCGACAAGTCGCCGTGATGCCTCGACCCTTTTCGCGGATGCCGCACCGAGTTTCACGGGGGCGTTCCGAGAGGCAACCGCATAGACGTCAGCGATCGATAGTGAGTTCCCGTCAAGGATGAGGGGTTTCATATTCGGATGAGCCCGCCTTTGGCGGTTTGCAGCAAGGGTTGAAGAGGTGCGTATTCCGTGAGTTCAGAATGCCAAAATGGATGATTGGAATATACTAATGTGTCGAGCAATCTCCTTCCCTCAAGAGTCTGTCACAGCAGGAATCTGTCTCTTTTGGATAAGCGTGTGCACCCGTCTTAACTCTTTATCATTGATGCGAAAGCGTATCCTCACCCGATTGTCGAGGTACGTCTTCTCCAGCACCTCGGCCACATCATGGAGAAACGCGATGACTCTATAGTCTGATTGTTTTACGACCAATGTGCGTTCAGTCAGATCCTTCTCGAGAAGAGAGAGAATCTTCTCCTTGAGACCCGAAACGTTTATTCCGCGAGTAGCCGAGATGGAAATTGCATTCTCATAACGGTGCTCCAGTTCCTTGAGGAATGTGCGGTCTGTTGCCTTGTCGATTTTGTTGAAAACCATGATCGTGGGTTTATCACGTGACTGGAGTTCCCCGAGGGTCGTATTCACAACCTCAACCTGCTCCTCGAACTGCGACGAGCTGACATCAGCCACGTGCAGCAACATGTTAGCCTCGGTGACTTCGGAGAGCGTGCTCTTGAACGAAGCAACGAGGTGATGTGGCAGTTTGCGGATGAAGCCGACAGTATCCGTGATGAGCACTTTCTGTGCTCGACTCAGTGTGACGAGCCTCGTAGTCGCATCGAGAGTTGCAAAGAGTCGGTCCTCGACAAACACGTCTGCATCGGCAAGGAGGTTGAGAAGTGTAGACTTCCCGACGTTTGTGTATCCGATGAGTGCAATACGCGTGAGGTCGCGACGTCCTTTATGCTGTGTTTGTCGCTCTTGGTCGATGTGCGAAAGCCTTTCTTTCAGATATCGGATGCGATTGCGGATGATCCGACGATCAGTCTCAAGTTGCTTCTCACCAGGTCCTTTTGTCCCGATACCACCGTACTGTTTAGAGAGGTGTGTCCATTGCCGTGTCAGTCTAGGGAGGAGGTACTGAAGCTGGGCCAGTTCCACTTGTGTTTTCGCTTCGTTTGTCTTCGCGCGCGAGGCGAAGATGTCGAGGATGAGCCCACTCCGATCGAGAATCTTGCACCCGATGGCCTGCTCAAGGTTCCGCGCCTGAACCGAGCTAAGGTCGTCATCAAAAATGACAAGGGCAATCTCGTTTTCCTCAACGAGGCGTGCGATCTCCTCAACCTTTCCCTTGCCAATAAAGTATGCCGGGTCGATCCGGTCTCGATCCTGAACAACCTTTTCAATGACATCGGCGCCAGCAGTGTCTGCAAGAAGTGTAAGCTCCTCGAGATACTCCTCGGTTATGGCTTTTCGTATCCCTCGCCCAGATACGCCGACAAGAATCGCACGTTCTCGATTGCTTAGAGGCTGTTCAAAGAGAAAACGTCTCTTCACTTTTCTTGTTTTTCACCTTCCTCTCGTTTGCTCCGGGCGACCATCATCTCGGTGATCGCACAAGCGATCGCGAAGCCCAGAAAATATTTCCAGAGTTCTACACCGTAGCGAGATTGGAGAACCACCGCTTCAAGGTGCTCGTTCGGATCGAGGACCTTGATCGCATCGGGCCGCAGCCCATGTTTGCTCAACCACTTCTTCGCGTCGTCGACCTCGAGCCTTTGGGTATCTGATTCCCTCGGATCCACATTCACTGAGAAGGCGGAAAGCAATCGCTTGTCACGGACGACCTCGTGGATTCCAGGGACATCAGTTTTCTTAATAATGAACTCTCGTTCTCCGCCTCTTTCATTTGTATTCGGTTGGACAATCTCTTCATCCCCATTGGGGGATTTGTGGAGAACGCTGGTATTCAGGTTTGATCCGAATATCTTCGAGGCAAGCGTTAGGTTTACCGCACTTCCCGCGAGGTGATTGGCCGTCTGTTCACTTGAAGATGCGAGGTACGCAAGAGAACGCCGAATGAGAGGGACGAAGATGCCCTTCACCGGGAAATCGGACCAGTCGAGCGTCGCGGCAACAGTGTACAGAAGGATTCTCCCATTTCCAATTCTGTAATCAGTAAGGAAGGATGTTCCATTCGAAAGCCGGATGATGCTTTCGCCCCTTGCACCCGGCCGATATTCGAGCGTAGTAAAGATGTGTGGCGATTCAATTGAGGACCCACGACCTCTTCCTGCAGTCGGTCTCGCTTCGAACATCCCGGAGAACAGCGGGTGAGCAAGGTCAACGTTCTCGAAGGTCAGGAACGAGCTATGATCAGAAGGGCTCCCTGTCTTACCGAGGAATGGGGCGATGTTCAGCTTCCGACAAAGCGTTGCTGAATACTGCCCAACATCGACATCCGAGCCCGGGAAAAAGATTATCCCTCCACCGTCGGCGGCAAAATCTCTGAGCCGTTCCACTTCCTCGGAGCTAAATGACTTTACGTTGGAGATGATAATCACATCGAACCGCGAGAGGGTTGTCATCAAAAGCTTCGAAGGAGGAATCGTTTCAATCCCGTACAGTGATTGGCTCCGTTCGTCCGGGGTGAGTGCAAGCTTCAGAAAAGAGATATCGTGCTGTGAGCTCGTCGCGAAAAGAACATTGATCTTCTCTGGGACGAAGATAGTGAAGTAGCGCTGGTTATCTTGGTCAATTGCATCTGGATCGGCTTGCACATAACCGCTGATGTACCCTGTTCTCTTTGGTACAGCAGTGAATTCAACATTCGTGACACCTTCGGCTGGGAGGTCGACACTCTTTTGCATCACGCGAGCCCCGTCAAGATACATGCTGACGGTATAATTACGTAGGGGAGCGTTCCCGGAGTTCCTCATTGTAGCCTCGAGGGAAAACGGTCTGTCCTTTTCGAATATTCTGTTCGGAATCTTCACTGCGACTACCCCGACATTCTCCACTGGTTTGTGACCGATGGGAATGAGGAAGAACCTCGTCTGGCTGTCAAACCTTTGGGCTAGACCAGATGCCGGTTTCGACTTCCCCTCTTCATCTGCTGCAAAGTTTGTTTTCTGGAGGTCTGTGACGAGATACACCTCCTTGCTAAAATTCCTTGATTCCCTCAAGATGTTATCCGTAGATACCAGGATATCTCCAAGGGTGTGGAAGATCGCAGAGATTTGGGTCTCGCTGACAGCCGATCTGATTCCAGAGATGTTATGCGTTGGGGTCTCAGGAGCACCGGATCTACCTCCTTCAGAGAATTTTTGAAAGAACACATCGTCTCCCTCCTTCAGCAAAGAAAGGACATCTTGAGATGCTGCTTTCGCCTGATTGAGGACAGACCCGTGCTCATCAGTTGCCGACATACTGAACGAATCGTCGAGGATGAGAACCGCAGTTGTCTTTGCGTGCGTGCTCAAACCACCTACACTTGTTCCCCGAAGCGCAGGCCGTGCAAAGGCTAGGACAAGGCACGCCACGACGAGAGTCCGCAAGATCAAGAGGAGAATCTGTCGGAGCTTCAGCCTTCGCATTTTACTCTTCTCAAGCTGCTTGAGGAAGACAAGTGTGCTGAATTCTACAGTGCGAAGTTTTCTCAGGTTCAGTAGGTGGAGGAGGACAGGAATCGCAGCTGCGATGAGAGCGACCAGAAGTGCTGGATTCAGAAATATCATGCGGGCGAGCGTCTCTTTCGAGGGACTTTCCC
>Ga0315282_10001720_pt1 | contig 40935 bp, 38 predicted proteins | sample YL17G07_20_MG_FD_203693 | JGI IMG/M metagenome (GOLD analysis project Ga0315282, IMG submission 203693) | Sediment microbial communities from Yellowstone Lake, YNP, Wyoming, USA - YL17G07_20 | ecosystem: Environmental > Aquatic > Freshwater > Lake > Sediment | place: USA: Wyoming | collected...
AAGTCCCGCAACGAGCGCAACCCTCGTTGCCAGTTAATTTTTCTGGCGAGACTGCCCCGCAAAACGGGGAGGAAGGTGGGGATGACGTCAAGTCAGCATGGCCTTTATGCCCTGGGCTACACACACGCTACAATGGGCGGTACAACAGGTAGCTAAGGAGCGATCCGGAGCTAATCCTTTAAAGCTGTCCTCAGTACGGATTGCAGGCTGAAACCCGCCTGCATGAAGCTGGAGTTGCTAGTAACCGTGTATCAGCATGGCGCGGTGAATACGTTCTCGGGCCTTGTACACACCGCCCGTCACGTCATGAGAGTTGGCAACACCTGAAGTCGATGGGCTAACCCTTCGGGGAAGCAGTCGCCGAGGGTGGGGTCAGCGATTGGGACGAAGTCGTAACAAGGTAGCCGTAGCGGAAGCTGCGGCTGGATCACCTCCTTTCTAGGGAGATTTTTCTAGGGAGATTTTTCTCCTAGGTCGGTACCCAGTTAATGGGTTTTCTCTTCCTTCCACTATCTAGTTGTTAAGGTTTTTTCATTTAAACCTTACCAATTTACCACTTGATATACTACTATTTACCTATTTACCCTAATGCAGGCGACAATGTTATTATTAGCCTGCAGTCTATTTTGCCACATGGCAAAATAGGGTTATAGAGTGGGGGGATAATAATATTGGGAAACGACAAGGATATTATTGAGCGGTGGGGTCGCCTCTTTAAACGGGCTAACTTGGGGCTGGACGAGGAACAGGTGACCTCTTTTGTCAATGAGCTTATCAGGGAGCGTGACATGCTCCTCAAGCAGCAGGAGCATATTTTCTCCCTTATCCGGCTTGCCGAGAGGGCTATTGGGACTGATAATACGGCTAGGCAGGGCGTGGATGGAGCCGTAGTCCAGGCGAGAGAGGAGACTAGACCCATAGTGGGGGAGGGAAAGCAGGCTGAAGCCGTCGCCATGCCGGCTAGGGAAATAGAGGCGGCCACGGCAAAAGCTCAACGCCAGTTTCAGGAGCTAGTCGGGACTATAGACCAGACAAATAGCGACGAGCTGGAGCCGCAATGGGAGGTGCAAATCTTGCCCCCGATAGACCTGATGCAGGCGCTGGGAATCATGACCTCTCTTGACAAGTTACCCGAGATTGCAAAGACCGAGCTTATACCTGATGTTAATAAGCCTACCATCGCCGTCTTCGTGAGTAAGCCATTACAGTTGATTGATAGGCTGAGGACGCTTCCGCAGGTTGCCGAGATTAAAGAAGACACCACTAACGGCTCTGGCGCCAACGGCAAACCGAGGAAGGTTCAAATTGTGCTTTCCGAAAAAGCGATATCAGAGAAGGGTTAACTAACCTACCTTTATTTTCCTCCACCCTCCCTGTTTTTGGCTTACGTTTTTCTTCCCACCCTCCCGCCCTATGGGGCTTTGCCTCTCTTTTTTATTCCTCTGAACAAGCGCGCAAGGTTGACTTTCCATCGTTGCTGACCTAGAATTGCATATGATTTGTGGGCCATTAGCTCAGTTGGTTAGAGCACAGTCCTGATAAGACTGGGGTCTCTGGTTCGAGTCCAGAATGGCCCATTTTGTATTTGTTGCGAGGGGGGTGAGGACGATGCAAAGCAAGTGTCCGGGGCAGGAGTTTAGAAATCTGCGCGTGGAATTGCATAAATGCCCGAACTGCGGGGCTGAGGTTGAAATCTTCTCCGATGAAAATAAGGTCAAGTGCCCTAAGTGCGGTAAGAACGTCTTCAGGGAGAAGATGCCATCATGTATTGAGTGGTGTGCTTCCGCCCGCCAGTGCCTGGGAGAAGAAAGGTGGAAGCAGTTGCGGGGTGAAGAGAAAAGTTAGGTATTTAGCCATAATAAAGATATAAAATAAGCTGGGGATTAAAATTATCGGGCAAGCCAGACAAATAAGCCGGTGCCGATAACGCCAACGCCGGCCCCGAAGTAGAACACGGAATTAATACTGATAAAGTCGGCGATTACCCCACCGAGCAGCGGTCCAACCCCCATGCCGATGCTGAATGCCATCGTCAGTATCGCCATGGTTGAGCCCATGCCGAACCTTCTGCCCTCCTCCACACTCAGGGCTGAGGCGGCAGGGGTGGCAATCGCCCCACTAATACCACCGAGGGCGCATATCCAAAGTAGCTGCCAGAAGTCGCCGCCGAGGGGAATCAGGGCGATGCTGGCAGCGATGACCAGGCTGCTAATCGCTACCAGGGCTGTCCGGTTGAACTTGTCGGCAATATTACCACCATATACCTGAATCAGTGCCATCAGCAGAAAATTAACTGCCACCAGTATGCCGATGAGGGTTGGGCTCAAGCCAATATATATACCGGCGAAGATAGGGAGAAAGGTAGAGAAGATTCCCCGGCCCAGAGCGAATACCAGCTGGAAGCTGAAAAGACCCTTTATCATGCCGCTGGAGCCCATCTCTTGAAATGAGGGGATGGGGCGGGAGGCTGCTTTCCTTTGTCTAATCTCGGGGAGGAGGAAGGCAACTATCAAGAAGGCCAGCATATTTAAGCCACCCATAGTGAAGAAGGAGACATTCATGCCAAAGTGGTCGGTTAGTACCCCGCCCATCAGCGGACCACAGCCAAACCCGGCGAAGAAGGCAGCGTTGAAGTAGCCCATCCATTTCCCCTCCTCACCCTCTGGCGCGATATCACCGATATAGGCCTGGGCGACAGGCTGAATCATGCCCGAGGCGGCACCGTGAAGTAAGCGGACTATGGTTAGCCCCCAGAGGCTATCTGACATATAGCCCAGTGAGATAATTGATGAGCTAAGAAGGCCAATGCTGAGAAGCAGTCTTCGTCCCCGCCGGTCGGAGAGCCTGCCGACCATAGGTGAGATTATCGCCCGGGAGATAGAGAAGCTGGCAAAGATTATACCAATCCAGATTCCGGTGGCGCCCAGGTTCTCAGCGTAGAGGGGTAGTAACGGGACTATTATGCCAACTCCTAGCATGGAGGCGAAGATGGACAGAGCCAGGACGGGGAAGACCTTCTTTATCATCTGGTTATCGCAGGGATTATAGTAGTTTGCCCCCAGCCTGGCAACCCGCTTCAATTGCACACATAGCTAGTAGCTGATATAATCAAAAGACATTCATAAGGTGATGACAGGATTTTAAGTATGGCTTCTAGTGACGGTGAAAAGCTGGAGATAATGCGTCATTCTGCGGCTCATGTCCTGGCGGAGGCGGTTCAGTCTATCTTCCCCGAGGCTAAGTTTGGCATCGGTCCCGCTATTGAGAACGGCTTTTACTATGACTTTGATTTGCCCCGTCCCTTAACCTCCGATGATTTGCCCCTTATTGAGGCTAAGATGAGGGAGATAATCACGGCCGATGTCCCCTTTACCCGGCAGGAGGTGACCAAGAAGAAGGCGCAAGCCCTGTTTGCCGCCCAGCCCTATAAGCTGGAGTTAATTGATGAAATCCCCGATGAGAAGGTTAGCTTATATAAAGAAGGCAAGTTCCTTGATTTGTGTCGCGGGCCCCATGTCGGTTCTACCGGAGAGATAAGGGCGTTGAAGCTCCTCAGTATTGCCGGCGCCTACTGGCGGGGTAGTGAGAGGCGTCCCATGTTGCAGCGGGTATACGGCGTTGCCTTTGAAACTGAGGAGGCTCTGGCTGAGCACCTGAAAAAACTTGATGAGGCGGCAAAGCGCGACCACAGAAAATTGGGCAAGGAGCTTGATTTATTTAGCCTGCATGAAGAGGCTGGTCCGGGGCTGGTTCACTGGCACCCTAAGGGGGCAGTGATACGCCGAATCATTGAGGACTTATGGAAGGATGAGCACATTAAGCGCGGCTACGAGTTAGTCTATACCCCCCATATTGCCAAGCTGGACTTATGGAAGACCAGCGGTCACTGGGAGTTTTATCGTGATTACCTTTATAGCCCGATGGAGGTGGAGGGGCAGGAGTATATTATCAAGCCAATGAATTGCCTGGGGCACATCCTGATTTATAAGACCAGCCACCACAGCTACCGGGAGCTACCACTGCGTTATGCCGAGCTGGGCACGGTATATCGCTATGAGCGCTCCGGGGTGCTGCACGGCTTGTCCCGCGTCAGGGGCTTTACCCAGGACGATGCCCATATTTTCTGCCGCTTTGACCAGCTAGAGGACGAGGTGGCTAGTGTCCTGGAGTTAGCCCTGTTTATGATGGATACCTTTGGCTTCACCGATTACCGGGTATTTCTCTCCACCCGCCCCGAAAAATATGCCGGCACCCTCCAGGCCTGGGAGGAGGCGACCGAGACCTTAAGCCGCGCTCTTGCCCGGCAGGGACTTCCCTATAGTATAGACCCCGGGGAGGGTGTATTCTACGGACCGAAAATAGACATCAAGTTTGAGGGGTGGCAGGGTCCAACGATTCAGGTTGATTTTAACCTTCCCTCGCGGTTTAATGTTGCCTATACCGGCGAGGATGGCCAGGAGCATTTAGTCGCCATGGTGCACCGCACTGTGCTCGGCAGTATGGAGCGCTTTCTTGCCTCACTGATTGAGCACTATGGGGGTGCCTTCCCCGTCTGGCTGGCGCCGGTTCAGGTAGTTATAATTCCAGTTGCCGACCGCCACCTGGAGTATGCCCACAAGCTGGGGGCGGAGCTTAAAGGCGAGGGGGTGAGGGTGGAGGTTGACGGCCGCTCGGAAACAGTAAACCTCAAGATTCGCCAGGCCCAGCTTGATAAAATACCGTATATGCTGGTTGTTGGTGATAAAGAGGTAGCGGCGTCTACCGTCTCCGTCCGTCGGCGCAGTGGGGAAAAGCTTGACTCGCGACCCTTTGCTAGCTTTAAACAAAACCTCAAGGCGGCGATAGTAAGCCGGACACAGGGGTTGCAACTTGACTAGCCTAAGGGCTTATGCTATATTTTGTGCTCATAGCGGAGGTAAATAGGGAATAGTTAAACTACTTCGGGTCAACGAGAGGATTTTAGCTAGAGAAGTCCGCCTGGTGGGGGAAAAGGGGGAGCAGCTGGGGATTATGCCCCGGTACCAAGCCCTGGAGACGGCGAGGAAGCAGGGTTTTGACCTGGTTGAGGTAGCTCCTACCGCTGTGCCCCCGGTGTGTCGGCTTCTTGACTACGGGAAGTATAAATACGAGCAGGCTAAAAAGGAGCGAGAGCTTAAAAAGGGCCAGCGGGTTTCGCTGCTGAGGGAGGTCAGGTTCCGCCCCAGCATTGATGACCATGATTTTGAGGCCAAGGTTAGAACAATTAAGAAGTTGCTGGATGAGGGGGACAAGGTTAAGGTAACGATAAGGTTTAGAGGGCGCGAAATCACCCACCCTGAACTTGGCTGGAAGCTACTTCAGCGGGTGTCGGAGGCGTTGCAGGGGACGGTGGCTATTGCCCGGCAACCGTTGATAGAAGGAAAGAGCATGACCGTAATCCTGGCGCCGCTTACCTCAAAGACTAAAACCGGGGAGGGGGTAAAAGAGTCTCAGAGTGCCTAAAATCAAAACTCATAAGGGAGCAAAGAGCCGCTTCCATATCACCGGTAGCGGCAAAATTATGCGGGTCAAGATTGGCAAGAGCCATCTGCGTCGCCGAAAGACGAAGCGAACCAAACGTCTTTTTGATGAGACCATACCAGTAGCTCCCGCGGATAGGGCGCGGATAAAGAGGCTTTTGCCCTAAGGATAGGAGGCTATTTTGCCACGGGTAAAGAGAGGGGTAACCGCTCATAGACGACATAAAAGGGTGCTCGCCCTGACCAAGGGGCATAGAGCAACAAAGCACTCCCTTATCAAACGGGCTCGCGAGTCTATGCTTAAGGCGCTGAGCTATGCCTATGCCCACCGCCGGGAGCGGAGGGGTGATATGAGACGGCTGTGGATTCTGCGGGTCAGTGCCGCCAGCCGCTCCCAGGGCCTTACCTATGGTCAGTTTATGGATGGCTTGAAAAAGTCAGGGATTGAAATTAACCGCAAGATGCTCGCTGATATGGCGGTCAGGGAGCCTGAGGCTTTTGCCGAGCTGGTAACCCTGGCTAAGGGCAAAGTCCAGAGCTAGAAGATTATTTAGGGAAAGGGAAGTTTGTTTTAAGAGGGGGCTTCGCCCCTCTTTTATTTTCTCCCCGCCTCACCCCACTCCCCCTATGCGTCTTTTTCCCACCCGCCCGCCCTACGGCGTCGGCGGCTAATTACTAGATGGAAGTAAGAGGGTAAATTTGTAAGGGGGAGTTTTGCATGTCCCTCTTTTTTGTTTTATGGAGGGTTGCTTTTACGTTGATAATGAACCCTTTGCCAGTAGCCAAATAAGAAGAATCCCCACAAGAAAAGAAAATACAACCTCCACCGGTGAAGGAATGAGAGCCAAAAAAGAAGAATCAACGGGAGAATTCGCTGGCCAAGAACGAGCTGCGGCATTGATTCCCTCGTGGAAACTCGGCATTAAAGCAACCGCAAATTCTGCGGCAACAAATAGACCTAAAATCGTTTTCATTGTTTCTATTTTAGCACATTTCACCATGATATGGTAGAGGCGTCTGCGGGTTAGTACTTTAAATGAGTATGATATAATTGAATTAAACTTCTGAAGATTAACCAAAAGGAGGGGAATATGGGACGACGAGTTATCACTGCCAAAGATGTAGCGGTAGGGCTAAGGGCGGAGGTAGCAGCAGAGCGGAGGGCACTGGGGAAGCCAGCTACCATACCTGGAGGAAGGATAACGGCAAGACCAAGAGGAGATATATTAGCAGCGCGAGCAATGGCACCTCAAGCAGATGATTACAAAATGAGACTTCTAAAGTACATTCCGGCAGAGATTGTGGCTGGCTTTCTAGCGATTGATGGTATCATCAAATCGACAACCGAGGTGTCGGTGGTAGTATCTTGGATTGTCTTCTTTGTCTTACTTGTGTTAACGCCGTTTTATGCATGGCGTATCACCACTGAGCCGAATAAACCGACGGCTAAGGCAGACATAATTGTTTCTACAATCGCCTTTTTTGTCTGGGTGTTTGCTTTAGGTGGGCCATTCAGTAGTTTGGGGTGGTACCTGCCCATTTACGGGGCGATATTACTGATAGTTTACACCTTGACAATTCCGGTCTTTGTTGGGAAGTGAAGGAGGCTAACTTAACGGGGTGTCCAAGAGGGGCGAAAGCCCCTCTTTCTTTTTTTATTCCCCCTCCTTTAATAAAGGAGGGGGACAAAGGGGGTGGATTTAAGACCACGAAGCAATTGTAAAAAATAGAGCCATAGTCTATAATCTGCCCAAGCGAAAAGATGTTAAAACAGCTTGAAGAGTTAAAGCAAAGAGCCGCCGGGGAACTGGACGCCGTTGCCAGTGTTAAGGAACTTGAGGCGTGGCGGGTTCGCTATCTGGGTAAGAAGAGCCAGCTAACCAAAGCCCTGCGCAGCCTAGCTTCATTACCCCTTGATGAGAGAAAGGCGGCTGGCGCCCTTGCCAACGAGATTAAAGCCAAGTTAGAGGATAGCCTGACGCAAAAAAGAGAGTATGTAGTATCTATTGGCCTTCAAGCGGAGCTTTCTGTTGAGCATGGAACCGGGCGCTTTGATATTACCCTCCCCGGGCGTCCTCTCCCGCGGGGGCGACTGCATCCCATAACTCAGACCCTCTATGAAATCTGCGACATCTTTGTCTCCATGGGCTTTCAGGTCGTTGAGGGGCCGGAGGTGGAGTGGAACTATTACAATTTCGAGGCGCTGAATATCCCCACCCACCACCCGGCTCGTGATAGCATGGCGACACTCTGGGTTGAAAATAAGACCGAATCTGGCGAAAGAGACATGCTACTACGCACCCACACCACCGCCGTTGATATGAGGGTTATGGAGCAAGTAAGCCCGCCGATACGGGTGGTTATACCGGGTAAGGTCTATCGCTATGAGGCGAGCGATGCCACCCATACCCCGATGTTCCATCAGATTGACGGTCTGGCGGTGGATAAGGGCATTACCATAGCTGAGCTGAAGGGGACACTCTATGAGTTTGCCCGCCGTTTCTTTGGCGAGGACAGGAAGGTGCGCTTCCGCTGTGACTATTTCCCCTTCGTTGAGCCCGGCGTTGAGATGGCGATAGAATGTCTGGTCTGTGGCGGGAAGGGCTGCCGGCTTTGCGGTAATAGCGGCTGGATTGAGATACTGGGGGCAGGCATGACCCACCCCCAAGTCCTCCAGCGCGCCGACCTTGACCCCGAAGTTTATACCAGTTTTGCCTTCGGCATGGGCATAGACCGCCTGCCCATGCTCCGCTACGGCATTGATGACATTAGATTATTCTACGGTAGTGACCTTAGATTCTTAAGGCAGTTTTGAGATGAAGGTTCCGCTGAGATGGCTTAAGGAATATCTGGATGTCAGCCTCCCCCCGGCTGGGCTAGCGGGGAGGCTGACTATGGCTGGTACCGAGGTCAAGGGGTGGCAGGTTATGGGGGGTGGCTGGGAGGATATCGTTGTCGGGCAGATTGTTGCTATTAATCCCCACCCCGGTGCGGAACGCCTCAGTCTGCCGACTGTAGACCTGGGCACCGAGCAGCAGACCGTCGTCTGCGGGGCGCCCAATCTCAAGCTTGGCGATAAGGTCGTTTTTGCCCGTGTTGGCACCCAGCTTATAGACGGGCACACCGGGCAGGTATTTCGCTTGAAAGCGGTCAAGATTCGCGGCGTCCTCTCCAGCGGCATGGTCTGCTCGGAGAAGGAGCTTGGTATCTCCGAGAGCCATGAGGTAATCATGGTCTTACCCGCTGATGCCCCGGTTGGTACTCCCCTCGCTGATTATCTCGGTGACGTTGTCTTTGACCTTGATATAACCCCCAACCGCCCCGATTGCCTCTCGGTCATCGGCGTCGCCAGGGAGGCATCTGCCCTTACTGGAAAAGAAGTGCGTCTCCCCGAAGCCAGCTACGAGGAGGCGTCACTGCCTGTAGAGAAGCAAATATCAATAGAAATCAAAGCCCCTGACCTCTGCCCCCGATATAGCGCCAGCCTGATTACCGGTCTAAAGATAGACGCATCCCCGCCGTGGCTGCAGCAGCGATTACTTGCTTGCGGCATGCGCCCGATAAACAACATCGTCGATGTTACCAACTATGTCATGCTGGAGTACGGAGAGCCGCTCCACGCCTTTGACTATAACCAGGTTAGAGGCAAGAAGATTATTGTCCGCCGGGCTGGTGAGGGTGAGACTATAGTCAGTCTGGACGGGGTAAAACGGCTTCTTTCTGGGGAGATGCTGGTTATTGCTGATGAGGAGCGGGCGGTGGCTATCGCCGGGGTGATGGGTGGTGCCGATAGCGAGGTAACGGGCGAGACCACGGCCATACTTCTGGAGGCGGCTAATTTTAACCCGGCGAGCATTTATTATACCGGCAACACCCTGGGTTTACCCAGCGAGGCTCGTTTGCGATTTGAGCGGGGGATTAGCCCCGAGCTGACTATACCGGCGCTTAAGCGGGCTACTCAGCTCATTGTCCAGCTCGCCGGGGGCAAGGCGGCCAAGGGCTTGGTTGACGCTTATCCGGGAAGGCAAGAGCGTAAGCCCATATTGCTATCAACTGCCAGGGTAAACAGCCTTCTGGGCGTTGACTTCACCCCTGAGCAGATGAAGAAGGCATTGGCTTCTTTGGGCTTTGATGTTAAGCCCGCCGCTTCCGGGTTTCTGGTTACCGCCCCCTACTGGCGGAGCGATATCACCCTGGCGGAGGACCTTGTTGAAGAAGTAGCCCGTATCATCGGCTATGAGCAGATTCCAACAACTATGCTCAGTCAACCAATACCCCGATACAACCCCGACCCCATCATCAGCCTCAAGCGGGAGGTGAGGCTTAGCCTTGTGGGCTATGGCTTTCAGGAGGTAGTCACCTATTCACTGACCGGCCTGGAGCTGATAAATAAGCTTTTGCCTGAACTACACCCAATTGAACCTGCACCCCTGCGCGTGGCAAATCCCATGACTGCCGAGCAGGAATATCTTCGCCCAAGTTTGCGGGCTAACCTTCTGGCTGCCCTTTCGGCAAACAGGAGACACGAAGCCGGCGGTATCCGGCTGTTTGAGCTGGGCAGGGTGTACTTGCCGCGACCCAAAGACCTGCCTGGTGAGCCGGAGGTGGTTTGTGGGCTGCTAAGCGGCCCCAGATTTGAGGAGTCGTGGCACGGCGGGGGGGAGGTGGGTGATTTCTTTGATGCTAAAGGGGTGGTTGAGGGCTTACTCAGCCACTTAGGTGTGGAAGCTAGCTTTGAGGCGGGTGGGGATGAGAGTCTGTACCCAGGTAAGCAGGCGTCTATAGTTATCGAGGGTAAAAGGCTGGGCGTTTTCGGTGAGCTACACCCCAAGGTAGCCGAGGCCTTTGAGCTTTCCGGGGCAGTCTATATGTTTGAGATTGACCTGACGGCGCTGTTACCTTTTACCCTGGGTCATAAACTATTCCAGCCCATACCCCGCTTCCCCGCTATCGTCAGGGATATAGCCCTGGTGGTTGGCGGGGGGGTAACCAATCGCCAGGTGCAGGATATTATTAAAGGTTTTACGCTGGTGAGTCAGGTTGCCATGTTTGACCTATATACCGGGGGGCAGCTGCCGCCGGGCAAGAAGTCACTTGCCTATAGAATTACCTTCCAGTCGCCGTCTCAGACCCTGACCGATGACGAGGTCAATAAGGTCCAGCAGGAGATTATAGATAAGCTATCAAAAGAGCTGGGGGCGACACTACGCACCTGATTTTAATTAGAAACCTATCCCCCTGACCCCCTTCCCTGTTTTAAGTCCTCTTTCTTCCCACCCTCCCGCCCTTAGAGGCTTTGCTCTTTAACCTCCGCTTTATTGGGGGGGGTTGTATTCCCCTCTATCGTTTTAACTAGGGCGTCTAAGAGGGGCGTCAGCCCCTCTTTTCAAAAAATCTTCCCCTTCCCCTTGTCAAGGGGAAGGGGATAAAGGGGATAGGGTTCATAAAGATTAAGGGGGTGAGGTAGAAAACTAGCTTTTAATAAGCTCCTTGAGCTTCCCCGCTATCCCCTCAAGAGGCACAAGCTCTGATTCTTTCTGCGAGCGCAGCTTCAGCTCAACGCTATCTTTCTCTAAAGTTCGTGGGCTTATTGTGACCCGGATTGGTATTCCCAGGAGGTCGGCGTCATTGAACTTTACCCCCGGCGATTCTTTGCGGTCGTCAAAGAGGACTTCTAGACCCTGTGCCTCTAACTCAGCATAGAGTTTCTCAGCAGTAGCTTCTACTTTTTTGTTTTCCATATATAGCGGGCAGAGATAGACCTGATAGGGGGCGATAGACATTGGCCAGATAATGCCGTTATCATCGTGGTTGCGCTCTATAGCTGCGGCCAGCAAGCGGTCAAGCCCGATGCCGTAGCATCCCATGATAATGGGGTGAGATGCGCCGCTGGGGTCAATGAAAAAAGCGCCCAGTTTTTCGCTGAGGAAGGTGCCCAGCTTGAAGACGTGCCCCACCTCAATCCCCCGCGTTGACAGTAACTTGCCCTTGCACCTGGGGCACTCCTCCCCGGCACGGGCCCGGGCGATGTCGGCCGCTAAGTCAGCCTTAAAATCCCTGGGGTAGTTGACATTTTTAAGGTGGGTCTCGGGCTTATTGGCACCGGCGACGAAGTTTGCCCCCAGGGTTATGGAATCGTCGGCAATAACCTTAATACCCTTTATGCCGATGGGTGATGCCGCCCCGGCGACGATACCGGCTTTTATAACCTCGGCCTCGGTGGCAAGGCGTAGCTCAGCGCAGACAAGGGCGTTCTTTAGCTTGACCTCGTTTACCTCAATATCCCCCCTGATGACGACAAAAATAAATTTGCCGTCGGCGATATAGAAAACGGCTTTGAGGGTATGGCTTTTGTCTATCTTGAGGAAGTTGGCTACCTGTTCAATGGTGCCGGCGCCGGGCGTGGCGACTTCTTCCCGCGGCAACGGCTTCCCGCTTTCTATCTTGCCCTTTTTGCTCTCCGCCTTCTCCGCATTAGCCGCGTATTTACACTTGTCGCAATAAATAATCTCATCCTCGCCGCCCTCGGTGATGACCATGAACTCGTGGGACTCCTTGCCGCCGATGGCGCCGCTATCGGCTTCAACCAGCAGGCTGGGCAGGCCGCAGCGGTCGTAGATATTTTTATATGCCTGGAGCATTTTGCTATAGCTCTGGTTCAGCCCGTCTTCGTCGGTATCAAAGCTATAAAGGTCTTTCATCAAAAACTCGCGGATTCTGATTAAGCCGCCTCGGGGGCGGGGCTCGTCGCGGAACTTGGCCTGTATTTGATATAAAAGCAGGGGGAGGTCGCGGTAGCTCTGGACGTTATATTTGACCAGCGAGGTGATGACCTCTTCGTGGGTTGGTCCCAAAACCAGTTTGCGCTCCCGGCGGTCGGTGAGGGTGAAAAGCCCCTTGCCAAAAGCTTGGTCTCTCCCCGTTTCCTGCCACAGTTCTAAAGGCTGGAGGACGGGCATAGATAGCTCCTGCCCGCCGGCTTTATCCATCTCGTCGCGGATTATAATGGCTATCTTTTTGAGCACCCGCCACCCCAGGGGCAGGTAGGAATAGATGCCCGCCGCCACCTGGTGAATCATCCCCGCCCGCAGTAGCAGGCGGTGGCTAACCGTCTCCGCCTCGGCCGGCGTCTCTCTTTGTGTCTTACCGAAGAGCTTTGATATACGCATTTCTTTTCTACCTCACCCCCTTAATCCCCCTCTCCTTCTCAAGGAGAGGGGGGAGGGAGTTTTTTGAAGGGGCAAAGCCCCTTCAAACTTCCCCTTGTATAGATATTCGTTCGTCTATATCTCTTGACAGCTTACTTCGGCTTGCCTATGAGTAACTAACTGAACAGAAATAATCAGGTGACCAAAACCTAATGATTTTTCATATACCGTCTGCTCTTCGTTAGGCATTTTCCCTGTTTTTTGCTGGGACTTTATATTTTTGATATTGACTTGGCCCGTCCTAACATCTACCAACCAAACTTTGGCTGCCCTTTCTTTCTCAGGGTGACGCTCTACTACTACCATATCCCACCAACGGTGTCCCTGTAAAGCGCGATTGATCAATAATTTAAGATACTTCTTCTGCTCTTCATTGATTACAAGCTCAGAAAGACTCTCTTCAATCCGCTCAAAGGGATAAGCACTCAGACCATATTGTGAAAAGTAATCCTCGGCCCAGCTTTGGTTAGCATACCCGTAGAACTTGTCGAACCCGTAGATATCAGGCGCGGATCTGTCCTCTGTAAAGGTGATATTTTCCCATTGCTTGGTCGAGTATTTTTTCTTCTCTACCCAGGGCACGTTCGCTTCCCCCCTTTAAAACCTCTCCACCTCCGCCATTAAAGCTACCATAAAATCCTTCTCTTCTATAGTCCTGAGCTTCTTGCCCTTCTTAAACAAAACGGCTCTGCCCTTGCCGCAGGCGATGCCGATATCGGCGTCCCTGGCTTCTCCCGGCCCGTTGACCACACACCCCATCACCGCCACCTTTACTGGCTTGGTAATCTTCACCAGCTCCTTCTCTACCGCCTCGGCTAATTTTATTATATCAACCTCAGCCCGACCGCAGGAGGGGCAGCTGACCAGGACTGGACCACGCTGGCGCAAGTTCAGGCTCTTCAGGATTTCATAGCCGGCAATGACCTCTTCCCTGGGGTGGGCGGTGAGTGAGACGCGTATAGTATCGCCAATGCCCTGGTAAAGAAGGGTGCTGATGCCAACTACGCTGCGGATAATGCCAGTCCGGGGCGGGCCAGCCTCAGTAACGCCGATGTGCAGGGGGTAGGGTATCTTCCGGGCAATGCTCCGGTAAGCGGCAATGGTGGTGGGGACATCAAAGGCTTTGAGGGAGACTTTTATAAGGTCAAAGTCAAGGCTTTCCAGCAGTTTTACCTGCTCCAGTGCCGCCTCAACCATCTGCTCGGCGATGCCTAGTTTTGGTTTTTTGGGCTTGGGCAGGCTGCCGGCGTTTACCCCGATACGGATGGGGACACTTCTTTCTTTAGCGGCAAGAACTACCGTTTTAACCTTCTCTGGCTCGCTGATGTTCCCCGGGTTTAACCTGAGCCCGTCCGCCCCTGCCTCAAGCGCCATCAGGGCAAGGCGATAGTCAAGGTGAATATCGGCAATTATTGGTATAGAGACGCCCCGTTTTATCGCTGAGATTGCCCCGGCGGCTTCCCTATCGGGCACCGCCACCCGAACCAGCTCGCCGCCGCAGTCCTCAAGCTCCTTTATCTGGTCAATAGTAGACTTTATATCGCGGGTGTCGGTCTTGGTCATGGATTGCACCACGATAGGGGCGTCACCGCCAATGGTTACATTGCCAATCTGGATTGGTTTAGACCTTCGCCTTGGGTTCATACTCTCTCAACTTATAATACGTATTATATCCTGGTAGGTGATTACTAGAATCAGTGCCATCAGCATAGCGAAGCCAATAAGGTGCACCAGCCCCTCCGTCTTTGGTGATACCCGCTTGCCCCGCCGCACCCACTCCAGGAGGACGAAGACAATCCTGCCCCCATCCAGGGCGGGGAGGGGTAAGATGTTGATTATTGCCAGGTTTATGCTGATAAAGCCGGTAAATTCCAGAAGCGGGCTAATCCCGGCTTTAGCCGCCTCACCGGTGATCTGGGCGATGCCGACCGGGCCGGTCACCTGGATAGGGGTTGCCCCGCTGACCCACCTCAATACCTCATTCTTGATTAGGACGAAGACCTCCACGCATTCGCTGGCTCCCACAGGTATTGCCTTCCAGAAGGGCTCATGCTGGCTAGCAATAGTCCTCTTTGACAGGGCAAACTCAACATCGCGCTCAATGCCAATCGCACCCTCCCCCTCCGGTGGCTTCCACCTCGGTATTAGTTGAACCTCTTCTCTAGTTGAATCGCTATGTTCAACCAGTATGGTGATTTCCTTACCCAGGTTGAGCTGGATATAACGCTGGAGTTCGCTGAAGTTATTTATTGGTTTCCCATTTATCCCGAGAAGGGTATCTCCGGCTTCAATACCGGCGCTGGCGGCTGGCGAACCAGGGTTTACTACTGTCACTACCGTTGGTTCAATTACCACATCATGGGGAATCATGAAGGCGATGGAAAACAGGACTATGGGCAGCAGGAGATTCATTATTGAGCCGGCGCTGAGAACGATTAGCCTGGTGCCAATGCCCTTGCTGGCAAGGCTCCTCCGTACCTTTGGGTCTTCCTCGCCCGCCATCTTGGTGAATCCGCCCAGCGGTATGGCATTCAGTGAATATAGCGTTTCCCCCCTTTTTATGCCGAATAACCTCGGGGGGAAGCCTAGGCCGAACTCCTCCACTTTTATGCCGAAGGCTTTGGCAGTGCCAAAATGCCCCAGTTCATGGGCAAGGATAAGCAGTGCCAGAACACCCAGAAAGGCTAATATGGTAATTATCATTGGTGCTCTCCACTAGCAAGCTGCGTAACCCTTTCCCTGGCCCGGTTGTCAGCCGCCAGAATCTCCTCCAGTGTGGGGTGAGGTATAACCTTATGCCCCTCCAGCGTCTGCTCAACAAGCCGGGCGATATCAGTAAACTTGATGCGCCCGGATAAGAAAAGCTCAACGGCGACCTCGTCAGCGCCGCAGAGCACCGCCGGATAAGTCCCTCCCCTCCTCCCCGCCTCAATGGCTAGCTTAAGGCAGGGGAAGCGGTCAGGGTCAGGCGGCGCAAAGCTCAGCTCTTTTATAGTCTTCCAGTCGAGTTTGGGGAGTTCGGGGTTGGGCAGGCGCTCAGGATAAGAGAGGGCGTATTGAATGGGCAGGCGCATGTCGGGGCAGCCGAGCTGGGCTTTAACCGAGCCGTCGCTAAACTCAACCATGGAGTGGATGATGCTCTGGGGGTGGACTAAAATACTGATACTGTCAAAGGGGATATCAAAAAGCCAGTGGGCTTCAATTACCTCAAGCCCCTTGTTCATCAGGGTCGCCGAGTCAATGGTAACTTTTTTCCCCATCCGCCATGATGGGTGTTTTAGCGCTTGCTCTATCGTAACCTTATCTAGCTGGGCTAAGGAATAATTATAGAACGGCCCGCCTGAGGCGGTCAGGATAATCCGGGCTGGCTTCTCATGCTCACCCTCAAGGCACTGCCATATTGCGCTGTGCTCGCTATCAACGGGCAGAATCTCTGCCCGGTTTCGCCTTGCCTCAGCGATGATAATCTCCCCGGCCATGACCAGTGATTCCTTGTTGGCAAGGGCAAGCCTCTTACCAGCTCTTAGCGCCGCCAGTGTCGACTGAAGCCCCCACTTCCCCGAGGTCGCTATAACCACAATATCTACCTCGGGATGGCTTGCCATTTCTTCCAGCGACAGGAGCTTGCATTCAGCGTTGGCCAGGCGAGCTTTTTTATCTTGAGAATAAACGAACCTTGGCTTGAACTGGCTGATTTGTCTGGTGAGCAGGTCAAGGTTCTTCCCCGCCGCCAGCCCGATGATGCCAAAACGCTGGGGCTGGGCGCTAATTATTTCAAGGGTTTGACGACCAATGGAGCCGGTTGAACCGAGGACAGCTACCTGCTTTATATCGCCCATATAACATAATAGTATACCACTGCGCCGACAAAGACAACGCTGTCTATCCTGTCCAGAAAACCGCCGTGTCCTGGAATTAGCCGCCCCGAGTCCTTTACCCCCATGTTGCGCTTGAGCAGGGACTCCACCAGGTCGCCAAGCTGTCCGAAGATGCTGACTAATATGCCGAGGACTATCGCCTGCCAGTAACTAAAATCTTGCAGGTAGAGAGGATTGGTTATAGTAAAGATTTTGGGTAAGATAAAGAAGAGGCTGACGATAATAGCACCAAAGACGCCGGCTATGGTCCCTTCCCACGTTTTTCCCGGGCTGATGCGGGGGGCAAGCTTATGCCTGCCCAGTGCCCGGCCGACAAAGAAGGCGCTGGTGTCAGAAGCGAAGGTGGTAAACAGGGCGAAGAATACCCAGTTTCTGCCGTCTTCCAGGCCCCTTAATGCTACGAAGTAACTTAGTAGCCAGCCGATGTAAAGGATTCCGCCTAAGGTCCACGCCCAGCTGATAAAGGCCCCCTCCTTTTTCGGGCGCCCGAGGAGCCAGATTAAAGGTAGCACTACGGCTAATGTTAATAGCAGTGGCACAGTAAAGTCATACTTAAGATGAGGGCTTAAAATAAATAGCAGCGTCCAGATTAGCCCGAAGTAGGTGAGTGGTTGTACCTTTGCTCCGGCCACCAGTTTGTAGAATTCAAAGACCGCCAGCGCCCCCCAGATAACCACCAGAGCGGTGAACCAGGGGAAAGGATATTCTGGTCTTGAAAACCAGACGGCCGCCACTAAAAGAGGAATGCCCCACAGCCCGGTTATAATCCTTTTCCTTAGCATGGCTATAATCCGCCGAAGCGCCTTCGCCTCTGGCTGTAGGCGAGCAGTGCCCTGTCAACCTCTTTCTTGTTGAAGTCAGGCCACAAGACCTTGGTGAAGTAGAATTCGCTATAAGCCGTCTGCCAGATTAAGAAGTTGCTGAGGCGGAGTTCGTCAGCGGTGCGGATTAACAGGTCAACCTCAGGTAAATCGGCGGTATAAAGATAGCTAGCGAACAGTTTTTCGTCCAGTTTCTCCGGCGGGATGCTATCGGCGATAATGCGGCGGATGGCATCCAGAATCTCAGCCCGTCCTCCATAATTGAAGGCGAGGCTGAGAGTCATCCCGGTATTATTTTCAGTCAGCTCCACCGCTCTATTTATTGCTCCCTGCAGGCTTTGCGGCAGCCCTTGAAGGCGACCAAGGTGGCGGAATCTAATGCCCTTTTTGTGAAATCCGGGAAGGTCTTTATTTATTTTCTCTTCGGAGAGGCGGAACAAGCCCTTGACCTCGTCTTCAGGGCGGTTCCAGTTTTCGGTGGAGAAGGTGTAAACGGTTACATATTTTATCTGGCAGTCGTTAAGGTATTCAATCACCGTGCTCAGGTTTTCTGCCCCTACGGCGTGGCCTTCAAGTCGGGGTAGACCACGCTGTTCCGCCCATCTACCGTTGCCATCGGGGACAATGGCTATGTGGTTAGGGAGAACGGTAATTCTCTCGGCTCTAGCTATGCTAGACCTCCATCAGTTCGGCTTCTTTATCCCGGGCTATCTGCTCAATATCGGCGATGAACTTATCAGTGAGCTTCTGTAGCTGGTCCAGGGCACGCTTATGCTCGTCCTGTGAAATTTGCCTGTTTTTCTCCAGCTCCTTCAGTTCAGTCATGGCATCACGCCTCAGGTTGCGTATCATAATCTTTCTTTCCTCAACCCTCTTTCGCACCACCTTGGTTAGCTCCTGTCGCCGCTCCACGCTGAGTGGTGGCAGAGCTAGCCGGATTACATTCCCGGCAATAGCCGGATTTAGCCCCAGCTCGGACTTGAGGATAGCCTTCTCTATGCCGGGTATGCTGCTCCGGTCCCACGGCTGGATGACGAGGAGCCTTGCCTCGGGTGCGGAGATGCCAGCGATTTGATTAAGCGGGATTAAAGCGCCGGCGTATTCTACCTTGAGGTGTTCTACCAGGGCAGGTGTTGCGTGCCCGGTGCGGATGGTAGCCAGTTCCCGCTTTAGTCCTTCAACCGAGGCTCGCATCTTGGCCTCGGTGTTCTGTAAACTGGAGCTAGCCATATTACTCCTTGGTGTATACCATGGTGCCGATAGCTTCACCCGTTACCACCCGTTCCAGGCTGCGGCGTGCCTGGAGGTCGAAGACAACTATCGGCAGATTGTTATCCAGGCATAGGGAGAGGGCGGTGGCATCCATTACCTCCAGACGCAGGTTTAGCGCCTCAAGGTGGGTGAGCTTGTCAAACTTCTTGGCTTTGGGGTCGGTGAGGGGGTCAGCAGTGTAGATGCCATCAACGTTATTCTTGGTCATAAGCAGGACCTCAGCCTCAATCTCTATCGCTCGCAGTGCTGAGGCGGTATCAGTGGTCATATACGGGTTGCCGGTGCCCCCGGCGAAGATAACCACCCGTCCCTTCTCAAGGTGGCGAATAGCGCGGCGTCTGATATAAGGCTCAGCCACCTGTTGAATAACTATCGCTGACTGGGTTCTGGTGGTTACCCCTTCTCTCTCCAGGGCGTCCTGGAGGGCAAGGGCATTTATTACTGTCGCCAGCATGCCGGCGTAGTCAGCGGTAGCCCGGTCCATCCCCTCCTCCTCAGCCTTAGCCCCGCGCCAGATGTTGCCGCCGCCAACAACGATGGCTACACCAACACCCATCTCTGTCACCTGCTTAATCTGCCTGGCTATCTTGGTCAGGGTGGCGGTGTCAATGCCGTAACTAGCTCCACCGGCGAAGGCTTCGCCGCTGAGTTTGAGCAGGACACGCTTGTATTTGGTAGCACTCATTTCCCTGGTTCCAGCTCGCCCAGTTCAAAGCGGGCAAATCGGCTCACCCTGATATTCTCCCCTACCTTGGCGATAGTTTCGGCAATAATTTCCTTGACCGTCCTATCCGGGTCCTTTATATCGGCTTGAAGCAATAGACAAGCAGTTTGAGGCTCTATCTCAGTTCCTTCTCGGACATCTTCTTTTGAGATAAATCTGGGGTTCATGGCGGCTATTTGCATTGCCAGGTGGTGAGCCAGCTCCTTGAACTCGTCGGTGCGGGCAACAAAGTCAGTTTCACAGTTCACCTCAACCATGGCGCCAATGCGCCCCCCGCCATGGATATAGGCTTCAATTAGCCCCTCGCCGGTGGCGCGCTCTGCCTTTTTCTCGGCTTGAAAGAGACTTTTTTGTTTTAGAATCTGGAGCGCCTTTTCTATATCTCCTTCTGCCTCAATAAGGGCATTCTGGCACTGCATGACGGCGGCTCCAGACTGCTCCCTTAGCTCCTTTACTATCTCTACCCGGATTTTCAAACTTCTCCTCCTTTATCTTCGGGGGTGAAGGTAAAAGTTTCAGTGATTTCTAAGCTCTTTGCCTTCTCTCCTCCCTCCTCCCCGCTCACCTCAGCTGGAACTACTGCCTCGCCAGTCTTACCTTCAATAATCGCATCGGCAATCTTACTGCACACGAGCTTGATGGCTTTGATAGCATCGTCGTTGGCGGGGATGGGGTGGTCTATCTCCTTGGGGTTACAATTGGTATCAACGATGGCTATAACCGGTATCCCCATGCGCCTGGCTTCAGCCAGAGCAATCTTTTCCTTGATTGGGTCAACAATGAATAGCGCGTTTGGCAGACTCGTCATCTCCTTAAAACCGCCCATCTGCCGATTGAGGCGCAAAATCCCCTCCCCCAGCTTTTGTGCTTCCTTTTTGGGCAGGCGCTCAAAGTCCCCCCTGGATTTTTGGTCTTCCAGGCGGACTAGCTGGTCGATTCGGGCCTGGATGGTGGCAAAATTGGTCAGCACCCCTCCCAGCCAGCGTTGATTGACATAGTACATGCCGCAGCGTTTTGCCTCTTGTTCTATAGCTTCCTGAGCCTGCTTTTTGGTGCCAACAAAAAGGATGACGCCGCCTTCTGAGGCTACTTGCTTGGCAAACTCACATGCCTTGGCTAACATGGTGGCAGTTTGCTCCAGGTCAATAATGTGGATGCCCTCACGCTTGGTGAAGACATATTTCTTCATCGCCGGGTGCCAGCGGCTGGTCTGGTGGCCAAAGTGAGCCCCGGCTTCTAATAACTCCTTAATGGTGACTGTATCCGGCAAGTTTTGAACCCCTTTCTATTATTCGTCGTTAGCTTAACAGTATAGCATACTAGCCCTTGGGCAACAATAGAGCTTATTAATTGGCGTGTGATATAATTTAACTGTGGCAATAAAAACAGTAGCCACCAATCGCAAGGCGTACCACAACTATAATTTGAGTGAGGGCGTGGAAGCTGGCATTGCCCTTACCGGTACCGAGATAAAGTCAATCCGGGCGGGGAGGGTGAGCCTTTCTGATGCCTATGTTAGACCTGAGAATGGTGAATTATGGCTGGTTGGTGCCCATATCGCCCGCTATGACGCCGGCAGTCATATGAGCCACCAGCCGACCCGACCCCGCAAGCTTTTGCTGCATCGCAAGCAGATTAACGAGCTTACCAGCCGGGTGGTGGAGCGGGGCTTTACTTTGGTGCCAGTTAAGTTATATATTAAAGATAGCCGGGCTAAGGTTGAGGTGGCGTTGGGCCGGGGTAAGAGGCTCTACGATAAGCGGGAGGTAATAACCCGCCGGGAGGCAGAAAGGGAAATGGAGCGAGCCATCAAAAACCGCCGGCTGAGAAGGAGGTAGTTTACTTTTAATAGATGGGGACGCGTGGGTTCGACAGGGGAGGTAGGCTACAGGATTGCAGGCTGAGGTGCCGCTAACCTCATAAAACAAGTGGCAAAAATAACTGGCGAACCACAATTCGCTTACGCAGCCTAATTAAATAGGTTGCGCGCCCGCCTAAGCCTCTCCTCAACGGGCTGGGGATGGGTGCCGAAAAGTTGAGGTGCCACCACCCCCACGCCGATAAGGGTGGTGAAAGAGTTATCGGCTGGTCTGGCTAAACTCGGTCAGCAAGAGGCTAGCCGGGCGAGATTAAAGAGCTGACTAAGCTTGTAGGATATTCTGGGCAGCTTCTCTTGGACGGGGAGTTCAACTCTCCCCCGTCTCCACCAGAAATTTTATGGCGCCAGCCTTTTAAGGCTGGCGCTTTCTTTTATTCCTGGGTACCGAATGACCACATCGCCAGGATGACCATCACCACCCCGAAGGCGGCTACTATCATTAAGTCCTCGCCAACGGACATGGTGTGTCCAAAGATGCTGATGCCCAGGAAAGCGGTCGGCTCGGCGCCGAGCACCAGGTGGCGTATCGGGTCAATCCCATAGGTTGCCGGGTTGATTCTGACCAGGACACTCATCCACTGCGGCAGATTGTTAACCGGGAAGAAGATGCCGGAGAGGAATATCATCGGGAAGACGAGCAATTGCATCACCGCCTGGTGGGCTTCCATGGACTTAATCCGGGAGGCAAGAAATATCCCCATTGCCGATAGGGCGCAGGCGACCAGAAACATCACCGGTATTAGCTGGGGCAGTATTTCCGGGGGGAAGGCGACGCCAAAAAGGGGGGCGAAGAGCAGTATGATTATCCCCTGTATCAGGGCGATGGTGGCTCCGCCCAGTGTCTTGCCCACCGCCACCGCCACCCGGCTGATGGGCGCTACCAGCACCTCGCGGAGAAAGCCAAATTCACGGTCCCAGACCACCGACACCCCTGACATGAAAGAGGTCATCAGCACCGTCATGCCAATGATGCCGGGAAACATGAACTTGGAGAAATCGATCCCCGGGGCGAGCATGCCCATGCTGCCACTCAGCCCACCGCCAAAAACGATTAGAAAGAGCAGGGGGAAGGCTAGGGAGGTTACCATGCGCATCTTGTCCCGCCAGAACCTGAGTAAATCGCGATACCAGATAGTATAGATGCCCCATAAGTTATTCATAGCTCTCCTTCATAAACGGGCGCTCAGCGCCTTCTCAGGTAGCGACCACGCCGCCGCGCCATCTCTTTTAGCCCATTCTTGACCACTTCGTCCCTGAGCCGGTGCCCGGTTAGCTTGAGAAAGACGTCATCCAGGGTCGGGCGGCGCAGGCTAACGCTGAGGATTTCAGTTTTAAGCTCCTTTACCAGAACGGGGATGAACCTCTCCCCGCTGGCAATCTCAAAGGTTATCTGCTCACCATCACCGGCGGCGCTAATGTGGTAGCGTTCTTTAAGCTCGGCTTGAGCCTTGGGGTTGTCCACCGTGCTCAGGCTAATCATGTCCCCACCCACCATGCCCTTCAGCCCCCCCGGGCTATCCAGGGCGATTATCTTGCCGTAGTCCATGACGGCAATGCGGTTGGCATACTCGGCTTCATCCATGTAGTGGGTGGTGAGGAAGACGGTGGTCCCCTCCGTCTGGCGTAAGCCGAGGATGAAGTCCCAGAGGCGGTGCCGGGTCTGGGGGTCAAGTCCAAGGGTAGGTTCATCCAGGAAAAGCACCGCGGGGCGGTGGAGAAGCCCCCGGGCAAGCTCAAGGCGCCGTTTCATGCCACCGGAGAAGGTCTTGACGATGTCGTGGCGCCTTTCCCATAGCTCAACCATCGTCAGCACCTGCTCTATCCTCTCCTTTCTCAGTGGGGTGGGGACATTATAGACGCGGCCGTGGAACTCCAGGTTCTCCATGGCACTCAGCCGGTCATCCAGGCTCGGGTCTTGAAATACCAGCCCGATGCTCTGGCGCACCTGAGCTTGTTGACGGCTGATGTCAAAGCCGTTGACCAGTGCCCTGCCCGAGGTCGGCTTGGACAGGGTGCAGAGGATGCTGATTACCGTTGTCTTTCCCGCTCCATTGGGACCAAGAAGACCAAAGACCTCCCCCCGCTCAACACTGAAGCTAATGTCATTTACTGCTACCAGGTCTTTGTAGTTCTTTACCAGGTGTTCTACCTCGATAATATGGTGGTTTGACATCTTACCCCTATTTTAATACTGGCGGTTGCTTTCTCGCAAATGCCTTTGCCACTAAATTGAGATTTTAATGAAACTTAAACGCCAATTTTATGGGTAATTAATCCCAAAGGCCTAAGATTGAAGAGGGTAGTCATGATTAAGAGTGTTGTCCGGTGTCCGAATAATATGGTTGTAGTGTTTGACGAGGATGATGAGCAGGTCCCTGAGTACCAGGGTAAATACCAGGCGGTAAAGGAGCTTATCCTGAGGGATGCCCCGCCCAATACGCTGTTTGGTCTCTGGTTTGATTATGAGACCGATGTCAGAACAGTTTCGCGGGAGGAGTGGTAGGCAGAGTGAAGACCAACATACTGGTAGTTGACGACCTTAAGAGCATTCGCCAGACTTTGAGCGGGATGTTGGGGGATGAGGGGTATAACGTAGTCCTGGCTGAGGATGGCTATCAAGCCATTGAAATAGCAAAGCAGAACCCCTTTGACCTCATCTTTATGGATATAAAGATGCCGGGGATAAACGGGGTGCAGACCTTTCGCGAGATAAAGAAGATAAATCCTCAGGCGGTGGTGATAATGATGACCGCCTATTCGGTAGAGGATTTAGTCAGGGAGGCGCTGGGAGAAGGTGCCTATGGTGTGGTCTATAAGCCGTTTGATATTGAAAAGATAGTGAGCATTATTGAGTCTGCCCTTCGCTGTCCCCAACCTGCCCCGCAACACTAAAAAAACCGTTCCCTTCAATACTATTTTCCCCCCACAAAAGTACTAGATGCCTATTGGCATTTTTTTTGTCATTTGTGGTACAATTGGCAAAGAAGTGGTAGTTGAAAGGGGGGAGGGATGGCTAGAATGAATAAGGCAAGCACCACCATTGTCCGGGACATTACCGAGCGCAAGCGAGTGGAGGATGAGCTAAAGGCGGCTCAGGAACAGCTAATTCGCGCGGAGAAATTAGCCGCCATAGGGCAGCTAGCGAGCGGGGTTGGTCATGAGCTGAGGAACCCGCTGGGGGCAATTAAGAATGCCGCTCTCTATGTGCGGAGAAGAATAGCCAAGAGTGAGCTATCGGCTACTGAGCCTAAGGTGCTAGAGTTTCTTGACCTCATAGATGAGGAGGTTGATAGTGCCAATAAGGTGATAACTGACCTGCTTAGCTTCTCCCGAGTAGCCAAGCCAACGGTCTCGCTGGTTAATGCCGGTAGCATAATTAGGGGTGCCCTCAGCCATGTTGCCGTACCGGGGAATGTTGAAGTGGTTACGGATGTAGACCCCGGCCTGCCCATAGTAGTAGTGGATGCCGCCCAGATTCAGCAGGTATTTATCAACATCATCCTTAACGCGCTAGAGGCTATGCCTGAAGGTGGGCGCCTTGAGATTAGGGCTAGAAATAAAGCCGAGTTGGTAACGGTGGATTTTATCGATACCGGCTGTGGCATCCCTGAGTCGGTAATGGGCAAAATTTTTGACCCGTTATTTACTACCAAGCCAAAGGGTATCGGGCTGGGGCTGGCGATGAGTAAGAGCATCATGGAAAGGCACGGTGGGGATATCGGGGTAAAAAGTAAGGAAGGCAAGGGGACCACCTTCACCCTCTCCCTGCCGACACGGATGGTCTAAATGAGCCAGTACAGAGAAGAAGGGAAAAATGAAGACTAACGTTTTAGTAGTTGACGACCTCAGGAGCATTCGGCTGACCCTGGGCGGGATACTGGAGGACGAGGGGTATAACGTAGTCCTCGCCGAGAATGGCTATCAGGCCATTGAGGCGGCAAAGCAGAACCCCTTTGACCTCATCTTCATGGATATAAAGATGCCGGGGATAAACGGGGTGCAGACCTTTCGCGAGGTAAAGAAGATAAGTCCTCAGGCGGTGGTGATAATGATGACCGCCTATTCGGTTGAGGATTTAGTCAGGGAGGCGCTGGAAGAGGGTGCCTATGCCGTGGTCTATAAGCCATTTGATATTGAGAAGATAGTGAGCATCATTGAGTCTGCCCTTCAGAAGACCCTGATTTTGGTCGTAGATGAGAGCTTTGCTGACCGTGAAACCCTTAAGGCTATCCTGGAGGAGAGGGGGTATTCGGTGGTTACTGCCAGCACCGGGGTTGAGGCACTGGGAAGGGTTAGGGAAAAACGCTTTGACATTATATTTCTGGATGTCAAGCTACCCGATATAGATGGGGTGGAGTTCTTTGAGCAGGTGAAGGAAATGGACCCCGAGGTGGCGGTTATTATGATGACTGGTTACTCCGAGACGGAGTTGATGCAGAGGGTAATATCCCATGGCGCTTACACCTGCATTTACAAGCCATTTAATGTAGATAGGGTGGTGGGGCTGGTTGGTGAGCTTTCCTTGTGGCGAAGGTGGAGAAAGAATAAGTATGCCTAGGCAGACAAACATCCTGGTCATAGATAGTAACGTCTCAAGGCTAAAGACCCTATCCGCCAGACTGCGAGATATGGGTCACCGGGTGACTACTGCTACCACCGGGCAGGAGGCAGCGGCACTCTTCAGCAAGCAGCCGTTCAATATTGTCCTGGCTGACATTAAACTGCCTGATGTCAGCGGTCGGCAAATACTGGAAACGACCAAGGAGTTTAATCCCGAGGTGGCAGTAATTATGATGGCCAACCATGCCAACCTTGAAGCGGCGGTAAATGCTGTTGGTGAAGGCGCCTATGCCTACATCCTCAAGCCTGAGGCGACATATGAGCTGAAGACCCTGATTAATAATGCCCTCAGGGAGCAGGAGTTATTAATCAGGAACCGCAAGCTGGTAGAAAGCCTGCAACAGTCTAACAAGCTGTTCTCTGAGGCTAATGAAAGATTGCAGAATGAAATCAACGAGCGTAAGCAGGCGGAGGAGTTACTGCGGCAGAATGAGGAAAAGTACAGAATGCTGTTTGAACTGTCCCCTGTTGGCGTTACCATTCTAGATATGAAGGGTATGGTTACATCATGCAACCCTGTTGTTTACAAGAAAGGCGGCTATTCTGAGGGTGAAATCGTTGGCAGGCACTTCTCAAAGGTAGCCCCCATCCGAGCCAGGGATGTCCCCAAATTTCTGAGAGTGTTCGCTTCTATTATAAGAGGTAGAGCTCCCCGACCATTTGAAATTGCCTATGACCAGAAGGACGGAACATTGGGTTGGACCGAGCTTCATGTCGCTTTGTTGGAATCAGACGGTAAGAAGCTGGGCGTTCAGGTGCTTCAGAGAGACGTCACCGAGCGCAAGCAAATGGAGCAGGAAATACAGAGAAAGAGAGAGCAACTGGAGGCGCAGAACGAGGAGCTGGAGAAAGCAAGCCGGGCGAAGTCCGACTTTTTAGCCCGTATGTCTCACGAGTTGCGCACCCCGCTCAATGTCATTATGGGCTTTTCTGAGCTGATGCTGGACCAGGTGCCCGGTGAAATCAATGAGGAGCAGAGGCAGTGCCTTGATGATATGCTGACCAGCAGTCGGGACCTGCTGGGGTTAATCAACGAGGTCCTTGACCTTTCCAAGGTAGAAGCGGGCAAGGTGGAACTCAGGCTGAAAAATATTGCCCTTTCCGACGTCGTAGGCTCGGTGACAAGCGCCATGATGGCGGTAATCTCCCAGAGAAGGCAGAGCCTTGATGTCGACCTGGATGGGGGGCTCCCCTCGCTTCATGCCGATGAAGCCAGATTGAGGCAGGTGTTTTTCAACCTGCTGAGCAACGCCTCTAAGTTTACCCCGGATGGAGGCGAGATAAAGATTAAGGCTTCAAGGAAGGACAATTTCTGTCAGGTCAGCGTGAGCGATAATGGCATCGGTATCAAGGAGGAAGACCTGAAACAAATATTTGAGCCCTTTTATCAGGCGGATAATCTAGAGACTAGGGAGAGGAGGGGAACCGGGCTGGGGCTAACCCTGGTCCAGGAAATTGTTGAGATGCATGGCGGTCAAATCTGGGTGGAGAGTAAATATGGGAAGGGAAGCAACTTTATCTTTACCCTACCTCTGGTAGCTGCGGAGGGGACCGGTGCCGAAGAAGATACTGATTGTGGAAGATAATCCGACAAACATGAGGCTAATCAGGATGGTCTTGGGAAACAAGGGCTACCGCCTGCTTGAGGCAACCGATGGTGAGGAGGCGCTGGCGGTGGCTATAGAGGGGAGACCAGACCTCATCGTAATGGATATTCAGCTTCCCAAAATGGATGGTCTTGAGGTGACGAGGAGGCTCAGGCAGACCCCCCAGTTTCGCGAGACCCCTATTATTGCCCTTACTGCCTCTGCCATGGAGGGAGACAGGGAGAAAATCATGGCCGCCGGGTGTGACCAGTACATATCAAAGCCGGTGAGTACCCGCCAGTTTCCCCGGTTAGTGGCGGAAATGTTGCAACGGGGTAGGAGGTAGCCGTGGTGACAGTGGAGACGGCGGTGGGAAAGAAAATCCTGGTAATTGATGATGACCCTGCCTTTGTTAGACTGGTGGGGCGGACTCTTACCCAGAAGGGGTATGAGGTGCTCAGCGCCACCAGCGGCGGGGAGGGGTTACGGCTTTTATTCGCCCACAGACCGGATATGGTGCTCCTTGACGTGGTGATGCCGGGGATGAACGGCTGGCAGACCTGTAGCCGCATCCGTGATATCTCTGATATTCCCATCATTATGCTCACTGCCCATGAGAAGACTGAGGATGATATCGTGCACGGGCTTGACTGTGGGGCTGATGACTATGTGATAAAGCCGGTGGGCAGTAAAGAGCTGGTGGCAAGGGTGCAGGCGGTGCTGCGACGCGCTGAGTTGCCTTCTTCCCGGCAGGGGGGTGGGATTACCTATAGCGATGACTTCCTGAATGTGGATATTGCCGGGCGGAAGGTTATGGTAAATGGAGAGCGGGTGAGGCTGACGCCGGTGGAGTTTCGCCTGCTTGCCCTGCTGATGCAGAATGCGGGGCGTATTCTTACTCACCGACAACTGCTGGAAAAGGTGTGGGGCTGGGAATACATTGACGACATAGATTATATCCGCATCTATGTCTGGCATCTGCGCCAGAAGATAGAGCCAGACCCGGCTCAACCAAGGTATATCATTACCGAGCCTGGCGTCGGCTACTATTTCCGCAAAGCCAGCTGACCCTCTTTAAGCCTATCTCTTTCTTCCCACCCACCCGCCCTTATGAGGTTTCACCCCCTCTTTCTATAACTTGTGCTCATCCAGCGGCAATAGTAGAATATATCACAGCATATGTTCAGGGTTGAGGTCTCAGTAAAATCCACCCTTCCCGACCCACGGGGGGAGGCACTAAAAGCCGATATCCGTGACCTCGGCATCACCACGGTTAGCCGGGTCAGGGTCAGCAACATATATATGTTAGAAGGGGGATTGAGTCGGGAGGAACTAAACACAATTTGCCGGGAGCTGCTGGCTGACCCGGTAGTTGAGGAGTATTCAGTTGGCGACGCCCCTCTTATTGCCCCAAGCGATGCCCATGCCGTTGAGGTTGCTTATAATCCCGGCGTCATGGACCCGGTAGAGGAGAGTGTTAAGAAGGCCGTCCGCGACCTCGGCATCACTAAGGTCGAGTCGGTAAAGACAGCCAAAAGGTATTACCTCTCGGGCAAGCTTTCACCAGGCGATATTGAGCTTATCTCTAGTAAGCTGCTGGTTAACAGCGTAATCCAGCATGTGGTCACCAGCCAGGAGCGGGTATCGCTACCCGCAGCAACATATAGCTTCTCTTTGCAACGTATTGATTTATTAACCATGGATGATGCCGCGCTAACTAAGCTGGGTCAGGAACTCTGGTTGACCTCGGATGAGCTGAGGCATATTCAAAGCTACTTCTATGGCTTAGGTCGCAATCCCACCGATGTTGAGCTTGAGACCCTGGCGCAGACCTGGTCGGAGCACTGTAAGCATAAGACATTTAAGTCCAGGATAAGATTTAACGGGCAGGTTATTGACAATTTGCTCAAGAGCACCATTATGAAGGTTACCGAGGACTTAAACAGGCCGTGGTGTCTTTCCACCTTCAAGGACAACTCAGGGGTGATAGATTTTGACGGTCGTTACGGCTTATGTTTTAAGGTTGAGACCCATAACCACCCTTCAGCCATTGAGCCCTATGGTGGGGCATCAACCGGGCTGGGCGGGGTAATCCGTGACCCCTTGGGTACCGGGCTGGGGGCAAAGCCGATTGCCAATACCGATGTATTTTGCTTTGCCCCGCCCGACTTCCCCCATGACCGGCTTCCCCCCGGGGTGCTTCACCCCCGGCGCATTCTTAAAGGGGTGCGGGCCGGGGTGGCTGACTATGGCAATCGCATGGGAATCCCCACCCTCAACGGCGCTATCCTCTTTGACGAACGCTATCTAGCTAACCCGATAGTAATGTGCGGAACTATAGGGCTTATGCCCAAAGAGGCGGCTCAGACGGGAAGACAGAAACCAGGCGACCTCATTGTCCTGGTGGGGGGGAGGACGGGCAGGGATGGCATTCATGGTGTTACCTTCGCCTCGGCGCTGCTGAGCGGGGAGTCCGAGGCGGTCTCTGCCAGCTCGGTTCAGATTGGAAATGCGATAACGGAGAAAAAGCTGGTTGATGTCCTGCTCCGGGCGAGGGAACAAGGGCTATACCGGCGAATCACGGATTGTGGCGGGGGTGGATTATCCTCGGCGGTGGGGGAGATGGCAGCCGAGACCGGGGCCAGGGTAGAGCTGGAAAAGGTCCCCCTGAAATATTCCGGTCTTTCTTATACCGAGATATGGCTTTCCGAGGCGCAGGAGAGGATGGTGCTGGCGGTGCCCCCGGATTCGGCTGAGGAGCTTATTTCCCTCTTTGCCAGCGAGGACGTTGAGGCCACCGTCATCGGCGAATTTGCCGATGACCGGCGGCTTAAGCTTTTCTATGAGGGTAATCTGGTGGGCGACCTTGATATGGAGTTTCTCCATAACGGCCTGCCCCAGCTAGAAAGAGAAGCGGTGTGGACGCCGGTTCAACATCCGGAACCAAACTTCGCCCAACCGCCTGACATTGGCGATGACCTGAAGAAAATTTTAGGCTCGTGGAATGTTTGCAGTAAGGAGTGGGTCATCCGCCAGTATGACCATGAGGTTCAGGGGGGCAGTATCCTCAAGCCGCTGGTCGGAGCAAATAATGATGGTCCCGGTGACAGCACTATCCTCAGACCTGTGCTTGATTCCGAGAAGGGCGTTATTATCTCAAACGGCATTAACCCCAAATATGGGGATATTGACCCCTACTGGATGGCGGCCTCGGCGGTGGATGAGGCACTGAGGCAGGTTATCGCCGTCGGCGGCAGTCTTAAGCGGGTGGCGCTTCTGGACAATTTCAGCTGGGGCAATCCGGAGAAGCCTGACCGGCTCGGTGGCTTAGTCCGGGCGGCGCAGGGTTGCCACGATATTGCTATTGCTTATGGGACGCCTTTTATCTCGGGCAAGGACAGTCTCTACAATGAATATGAGACAGGAAAAGAGAGCATATGCATTCCGCCTACCTTGCTTATATCAGCCATGGCGGTGATGGAGGACGTAAGTCGAGCCGTATCAATGGACTGCAAGCAGGAGGGCGACCTGATTTATATCGTCGGGACGACATATAACGAACTGGGCGGCTCGCATTACTACGCGCTTAGAGGCTTTATCGGTAATAATGTGCCCAGGGTCAACCCCCAGAAGGGGAAGAAGCTCATGGACACCCTCAGTGCTGCCATGGAGAAAGGTTTCATAAAGGCGTGCCACGATTGCAGCGAGGGTGGCATCGGGGTGGCGGCGGCGGAGATGGCTTTCGCCGGGGGGCTGGGCATGACGCTTGAGCTGGCTAAAGTCCCCCTGGGCGAGCCCATCACCCGTAATGACGGCATACTCTTTTCCGAATCCAACACCAGATTTCTGGTTGAGGTAGCGCTGGAGGACAAGGGACGCTTTGAAAAAGCGATGGGCGGGGTGGAATTTGCCGCCATCGGGCGGGTGACCAAGGGCGATAGCTTTGAGGTCTACGGTATTAGTGGTGAAGAACTGGTTTCGATGCCTCTGGCGGAACTAAAAGAGGCTTGGCAGAAACCACTGCGCTGGTAAGAATGGCTAAAGTACGGACTTTAATATTGCGGGCGCCGGGGACAAACTGTGATGAGGAGACTACCTTTGCCTTTGAGCAAGTCGGGGCCGCGGTAGACTCAGCCCATGTAAATGAGCTCGTCCGTGGGGAAAAACTCCTTTCCCATTATCAGATACTGGTCATACCCGGCGGCTTTACCTATGGCGATGACGTTTCCGCGGGCAAAATCCTGGCCAATGAGCTAAGGCTTAAGCTTGGCGAGGATATCCAGAACTTCATTGACCGGGGCGGGCTGATATTAGGCATTTGCAATGGTTTTCAGGTGCTGGTCAGGGCCGGCATCCTCCCCTCGGCTGGCGGCAACCCCCGCCTGACCCTCGCCGGCAACGATTCCAACCGCTTTGAGTGTCGCTGGGTCTACCTGCAAGTAAACCAGAAAAGCCCCTGTATATTCACTAAAGGCATAAGCGCTATCTACCTGCCGGTGGCGCACGGTGAAGGCAAGGTGGTGGCTGATTCGAAGATGCTGGACAGGTTAAACGTGGTTGTGCGTTACGCCGATGAGAGCGGTAATGTCAAGGCGGGCTATCCTTACAATCCCAATGGTTCAATGGATAATATTGCCGGTATCTGTGACGGTTCGGGGCGCATCTTTGGCCTGATGCCTCACCCGGAGCGCTTCATTCGCTGGGCTCAGCACCCGAGGTGGACAAGGGAGCCAACGAGGGAGTATGGGGATGGTTTTGGCATCTTCCTGAACGCTGTGGAATGGGTCAGGCGTAGCTGAAAATAGGGGCGGGGCTGAAAGCCCCGCCCCTATTTGTTATTTATGCCGGCACTTGGGGTAGTTCTTTAAGCGCCTTCTTTACCTCTGCCTCGGGATAGGCATAATCTAGGAGTTTACCCGATAGATAGGCGTCGTAGGCAGCCAGGTCAAAGTGCCCGTGCCCACTATGGGCAATAAGGATGGTCTTTGATACACCTTCTTTCTTGCACTTGAGGGCTTCATCAATAGCCACCCTGAGGTCATGGCAGGGTTCGGGGGCGGTGATAATACCCTCGGTGCGGGCAAAGGTTACCCCGGCTTCAAAGGTCGCTACCTGAGGCACTGCCCTGGCCTCAATCAGTCCCAGCTTGTAGAGGTGGCAGACGATGGGTGCCATCCCGTGGTAGCGCAGCCCACCAGCATGAATCGGGGAGGGGATGAAGGTGTGCCCCAGGGTATACATCAGGATAATTGGAGCCATCCCCGCCTCGTCCCCATAGTCCCAGGTATATGGACCCTTGGTCAGCGTAGGGCAGGCTTCCGGCTCAACGCAGATAATGCGCAGGTTTGGTTTCGCGCCGCTAAGCTTGTCCCGAATCCAGGGCAGGAATTGCCCGGCGAAGTTTGAGCCGCCGCCGACACAGCCGACAATAATATCGGGGTAGGCGTCCGCCATCTCCATTTGTTTTATGGTCTCCTCGCCGATGATGGTCTGATGGAGCAGGACATGGTTGACAACACTTCCGATGGAGTAATGGCTGTCATCCCGCTTGAAGGCGTCCTCAATGGCTTCGCTGATAGCGATGCCCAGGCTACCGGGCGAATCCGGATTTTCCGCCAGGAGGTGGCGCCCCACTTCAGTGTCAGGGCTGGGGCTGGGGACGGCCTTGGCTCCCCAGGTCTCCATCAGGATGCGGCGGTATGGCTTCTGCTGGTAGCTTACATTGACCATGTAGACCTTTAGCTCAAGCCCAAAGAAGGCACAGCCCATCGCCAGGGCGCTGCCCCACTGCCCGGCGCCGGTCTCGGTAGTCAGGCGCTTGATGCCTTCTTTCTTATTGTAGTATGCCTGGGCTATCGCCGTGTTTGGTTTGTGGCTACCCGCCTGGCTTGTCCCCTCGTATTTGTAGAAAATCTTGGCTGGCGTGTCCAGGGCTTTCTCCAGCCGATATGCCCGGTGCAACACGGTTGGTCGGTAGGTGCGGTAAGCCGCCTGCACCTCCTCAGGAATCTCGATGTAGCGCTCTTTGCTGAACTCCTGTTTGATGATTTCCATGGGGAAGAGGGGTGGCGGCAGGGGCATATCAAAGGGCATAGCCTCCTTGGTAACGGGATGACGGTAGGGGGGCAGTGGCTTAGGCAAATCGGGCAGGACATTATACCATTTGGTTGGCATGTCCTTCTGGTCAAGGAAATACATTGCTCTGTCAAATTTCTTTGCCATTTTCTCTCCTTTCCTAGTTTGATAGAGCCTGTATATTAGCTCATTTATTTACCTCCTTAATTAAAAACCCTCGCCCTAAAGGGGCGAGGGTTTACTTCGCGGTGCCACCCTTCTTAGTCAGGTGCTAGCTGACCATCTCTTTGCGGTACGGAGGCTCTTTGCCTCAATACCCTTGGATTTGATAACGCTTCCCCGGCGGCAAAGCCTACTCGCCTAAACTTTCGGTTTGCAGCTCCCAGGTCCATTCAGCTTCTGCTCAGGCATCGGCTCACACCCTTCCCGACTCTCTGTGCCTCGCTTGAAGCCTACTAGTCCTGTTCCCAGCCTTTACTTTATTCAGTTAAGCGTGAATATAACCTAAAGTTGGCTATTTGTCAAGATTTTTTGGGGAGATTGATAGTGATAACCAATAGTGTTAATATTTTAGTGCTAACCATAAGGAGGGATGATGAAGAAAAGAGTACTCAGGGATATTGACGTTAAGGGCAAGAGGGTATTGGTCAGGGTTGATTTCAGTGTCCCCTTAGACCCGCAGACCTTAGCCATTACTGATGATACTCGCCTTCGGGCGGCTTTGCCCACCATAAAATACCTCATTCAGGAAGGGGCGAAAATCATCCTCTGCTCGCACCTGGGGCGTCCTGAGGGTAAGGTGGTGGAAAGGCTAAGGATGGTGCCGGTAGCGGAGCGCCTGTCACAAATCCTGGGGACTGCGGTCAGAACAACTAAAGACTGCATCGGCGCCGAGGTTGAAGCGACGACTAACGAATTGAAGAGTGGGGAGGTGCTCATGCTGGAGAACCTCAGTTTTCACGCTGAGGAGCAAAAAAATGACCCTGCCTTTGCCAAAGCCCTTGCCCGCTTAGGCGAGGTATATGTTAGCGATGCTTTTGGTGTTGCTCACCGTGCTTACGCCTCTACGGTTGGTGTTGCCAAATATCTTCCCTCGGTGGCTGGCTTTTTGCTGGAGAAGGAGGTTGATACCCTGACCGGCGTCCTTGATTCACACATCCCTCCGTGTGCCGCCATAGTCGGTGGGGCTAAGGCTAGGGATAAGATTGGTCTTCTGGAAAATATGATGCGAAAGGTGGATTCCCTCCTTGTCGGCGGCGGCATGGGCTCTGCCTTTTTAAAGGCGTCAGCCCATCATCTGGGCGGCTTGGCAGTTCCTGGGGGTGAAAATGAGGTTGCCCAGCGTTTGGTGGAAAGAAGCGCTGAGATGGGGGTTCACCTTCTGCTTCCGGTTGACGTGGTGGCGGCTAGAGATTATACCCCTGAAGCCAAAGCAAGGGTGGTAAATGTTAGCGAGGTCCCTCCGACCTGGCAGATTATGGATATCGGTCCGAGGACAGTTACCATCTTTACCGCCAAGCTCAGAAAAGCAAAAACGATTATCTGGACTGGTTCACTGGGGGTTTTTGAATTCCCCCGCTTTCGCAGTGGAACTAGGGCTATCGTGGAACTGCTGGCTAAACTGGAGGCAACCAAGGTTATCGCCGGTGGTTCGATAGCTGAGGCGATAGAGGAACTGGGCTTGACCGATAAGATGACCCATGTCTCAACCGGTGGGGGGGCTGCTCTCAGGCTATTTGAAGGCATTCCTCTACCGGCGGTGGAAGCCCTGCCTGACAAGTAAGGTTAAAGAATTCGTAATGACTGAGGAAAAGGCTAAGCTCAAAAAACAAACAAGGCGAATTCTGCAAGGGTTTGGTAAAAAAAGAGGGAATCTTATCCCCATCCTGCAAAGGCTTCAGGAAAATCTGGGTTACCTCCCCCGCGAGGCGATGCTTGAGGTTGCCCGCTTTCTTGATATCCCGGAGATAGATGTTTATGGGGTGGTCACCTTTTACAATCAGTTCCGTCGTAATCCTCCGGGGAAACACTCAATAAGGGTGTGTTTAGGTACCGCCTGCCATATGAAGGGTGGTTACATCACGCTGGATGCCTGGAAGAGGCGGCTGGGTATTGACCGAGGACAGGTCACCCCGGACCGGGAGTTTGACCTGGATACCGTCGCCTGCGTCGGCTGCTGTGTTATGGCGCCGGTAACCGTGGTTGATGATAAGCCGCAGGGCAAGGTTGAACCAACCAAGGTGGATGGAATCCTGCTCTCGTTTAAGCTGGAAAAAGAAAAACAGTGAAAGTAATCAAACGGCAGAGTGTGGTCTCAGCTTTCCAGGGGATAAAGAAACAAGCCGAGTCACAATGGCGGGAGCTAAGAAATGGTAAACCGGTAATCATGGTCGGTGGCGCCACCTGCGGTCGTGCCGCCGGCGCTCTGGAGGTGCTCCGGGCGATAAAGGGCGAGCTTAAAAAGCACGGGCTTAGTTGCCCCGTGGTTGAGGTCGGCTGCATGGGGCATTGCTATGCCGAACCAGTCGTTACCATAAGCAAGCCCGGTTATCCTCCTATCTGCTACGGGCCGGTCAATCCGGTAATCGCCCAGAGGCTGGTCAGGGAATTTGTCCTCGGCGATAACCCCTGTCTTGAGTTTGTCCTCGGTGCTCTGGAGAAAAACGACCTTGTCCCCAGCTTTGCTGATTTTCCCCGCGCCGAGTTTGAAAAAAGGGTTATCCTGAAAAACTGCGGGCACATTGACCCGGAACAGATTGAGCACTACATTGCCAGCGGCGGCTACGGCGCTCTGGTAAAGGCGCTCGAGATGGAGCCGGAGGAGGTTATTGCTGAGGTCAAAAGGTCAGGGCTGAGGGGAAGGGGTGGTGCTGGCTTTCCCACCGGGGAGAAGTGGGAAATCTGCCGTAATGCCCGGGGTAAGCCAAAATATCTAATCTGTAACGGGGATGAGGGAGACCCCGGTGCCTTTATGGACCGTGCCATTCTGGAGAGCGACCCCCATTCAGTGGTGGAGGGCATGCTCATTGCCGCCTATGCTATCGGGGCAAGGTACGGCTATCTCTATGTCCGGGCGGAATACCCCCTCGCCGTCCAAAGAACTCGCCTTGCTCTTCGCCAGGCGAGGAAACTAAAGCTCCTGGGCAGAAATATCCTGGGCAGCGATTTTAGCTTTAATATAAAACTGTTTCAGGGCTCGGGTGCCTTCGTCTGCGGCGAGGAGACGGCATTAATCGCCTCGCTGGAGGGGAAGCCGGGCACCCCCTATCACCGCCCGCCATATCCGGTGACCAGTGGTCTTTATGGGAAGCCCACGGTTATCAATAATGTGAAGACCCTGGCTTTTATCCGTCACATAATTGAGAGTGGAGGCAAGATGTTTGCCGTTACGGGCACTGAGGGGAGCAAGGGGACGGCGGTTTTTGCCCTTGCCGGTAAGGTGGTTAACACCGGCTTGGCTGAAGTGCCTATGGGCACCACCCTGCGCCAGGTCATCTTTGATGTTGGCAGTGGCATTAAAGAAGGCAAGCGTTTCAAGGCGGTGCAGATAGGGGGTCCCTCCGGCGGCTGCCTCCCTGAATCAACCCTTGATTTGCCCATTGACTTTGGCTCTCTTACCGGTGCCGGGGCGATGATGGGCTCGGGGGGGATGATTGTCCTTGATGAGGACGACTGCATGGTGGAGATAGCCCGCTATTTTCTGGAGTTCACCCAGAGGGAGTCCTGTGGCAAGTGCACCTTCTGCCGCCTGGGGACAAAACAGATGCTGGAAGTCCTGGATGAATTTACCAGGGGTAAAGGGAGGATTGAAGACCTGGATACGCTTGTTGCGCTGGCCGAGGATGTTAAAGCCGGTTCTCTCTGCGGGCTGGGGAAGACGGCACCAAATCCGGTATTGAGCACCCTGCGCTTTTTCCGCGACGAATATGAGGTGCACATCAAGGAGGGTCGGTGCCCGGCACTGATGTGCCGCGACCTCATCGCCTATTACATTGTCCCGGAAAAGTGCGAGCGCACCTGTGATGCCTGCGTTGGCACCTGCACCGTGGAGGCAATATCCAGCCACCCCACCAAGCGCTATAAGATTATTGACCAGACGAAGTGTGTCAAGTGCGGCACCTGCCTTAAAGCCTGTCCTCCCCAGTATAGTGCTGTGGTCAAGCTATCGCCGCCAAGCCTGGTGCCAGCATCAAAGTAAGAAGATGAAGACAGTATCTTTAATTATTGATGGCAAAGAAGTAAAAGCCCCCCAGGGGGAGAAAGTCCTGTGGGCGGCGCTGGACAACGGCATTTATATACCCAATCTCTGTGCCCTGCGTGATGCCTCAGAATCTGCTGCCTCCTGTCGGCTGTGCTGGGTGGAGGTGGAGGGCAAAAGTCAGCCGGTTACCGCCTGCACGGAGATAGTAGAACCGGGCATGGTGGTGAACACCAGGGGTGGCGGTGCCCTAAGACTGGCGCGCACTGCCCTTGAGCTGCTTCTTGCCAGCAATGTAGTTGATTGTGCCCACTGCCCCGCCAGTGGCGCCTGCGAGCTTCAGAAGATAGCCGCGCACCTAAAGGTTAAGCTCAAGGCAAGGCGTTTTAGGAAGATTTTGCGCAATCTGCCGCTGGACGCAAGCAGCTCCCTGTTTATCTATGACCCGAACAAGTGCGTGCTCTGCGGCCGGTGTATCTGGGTCTGCCGGGAGCGATTGAGAATCGGAGTATTTGGTTTTGCCCACCGTGGCTTTAATAGGAGGGTCACTACCTTTGGTGACGAGCCCCTCGGCGAAACCAGGTGTGAGGGGTGTGGTGATTGCGTAACTGTCTGCCCTACCGGCGCCCTGTGTTTTAAACCTTAGACCCCGGCTAATTGCCGACCCATTTGAAGAAGCCTTTCTACTCGCGCCGGGCTATCGCTTTCAGCATAGATGCGGAGTAGTGGCTCAGTCCCGGAAAACCTGATGAGCAGCCAGCTATTATCAGCCAGCATCAAGCGGAAGCCATCGCTGGTATCTTGCTTTGCTACTTTGACCCCGTCAAGGGACTGGGGCAGGTTACCGGTGAGGCGTTTGGCTATCGCTTGGCGCTTATCTTCAGGGAAGCTAAAATCCTGGCGCTGATAGTGGTGAGGACCGACTTTACTGTATAGGTAGTCCAGGAGCTGCGAGGGGGTCTTGCCTGTCTTGAGCATGAAGTCAAGGAAGTAAAGACCGGCCAGAATGCCGTCCCGCTCCGGTACATGACCGCGGAAGCCGTAGCCCCCGCTCTCCTCCCCGCCGACGAGGGCATTTTCAGCCAGCATTATCTCGGCGACATATTTAAAGCCCACCGGCGTCTCATGGACAGGCACCTTGAATATTTCACCGAGGCGGTCAAGCATGGTGGTAGTGGTTATGGTCTTGACGATAGCGCCCCTCTCCCTTCTCACCTCCAGCAGGTAGAGGCAGAGCAGGGCAAAGACCTGGAGCTGGGTCAAAAAGACGCCCTTCTCATCAACGATGCCAATGCGGTCGGCATCCCCGTCAGTAGCTAAGCCAACGTCTGCCTTCTGCCGTTTAACTAGAGCCGAGAGCTTGGCAAGATTAATGGCAATCGGCTCGGGTTGTATCCCGGGGAAGAGGGGATTGTGCTCGCTATTTATCTCTATTAGTTTTAGGGTGCCACCACCGAGTAGTGTCTTGAAGTAGCCAATACCAGCCCCGTACATCGGGTCAACTGCTACCTTTAGTTTCGCCTGGCGTAGCTTGTCCAGGTCAATAAGCTTGTTTATCTGCTTGACATAAATCGGCGCCAGGTCAAGGTATTGGACTATTTTCTGGTCTAAGGCTTTGGACAGCGGCATATGGTTTATTTTTCCTGTGGTCAGGGTCTGGGAGATGTGCTTTTCTATCTCGGCGGTGACCTCGGAGGGGGCGCTGCTCCCCTCCTCGTTCTTGTACTTAAAGCCGTTCCAGCTAGCCGGGTTGTGGCTGGCGGTGATGATAATAGCCCCGCCCGTCTTTTTAGCCAGAATACCAAAGCTTATTGTCGGCGTTGGTGTCGCCCTGGGGCAGAGGTAGACCTTTATGCCGTTGCCGGCAATAACCTCGGCGGCGGCTTGGGCAAAGTCCTCGGAGGCAAAGCGGGTGTCATAGCCGATAATCAGCCCCCGCCCCGCCAGCCCCGCCCCTTTTAAGTAATCAGCCACCCCTTGAGCGCAAGCCCGCACGTTATCAAAGGTGAAGTCCTGGGCGATAATCCCCCGCCAGCCATCGGTGCCGAATTTAATAGTTATCTACCCTATCCCCTTTATCCCCTTCCCCTTCGACAAGGGGAAGGGGAAGATATTTTTAGAAGAGGGGCGAAGCCCCTCTTAAACTCCCCCTAATCTATTTGGGGCTTTGCCCCTCTTAAACACCCCTTTTATTATTTACCCAGCGTCTCTTTTCTTAAGATTTCGGCTTTATCGGTCTTTTCCCAGGGGAGGTCTAAATCGTCTCTGCCGAAGTGACCGTAGCAGGCAGTCTGCCTATAGATGGGGCGGCGGAGGTCGAGGGTGCAGATGATGGCTTCGGGTCTGAGGTCAAAGTGCTTGTTAATCAGGTCAAGCAGAACCTTGTAGTCAACCTTGCCCGTGCCGAAGGTCTCAACTGAAATTGAAAGGGGGCGGGCGACGCCGATAGAGTAAGAAATCTGGATTTCAAATCGCTCCGCCAGACCGGCGGCAACAATATTCTTGGCGATATAGCGCGCCATATAAGCCGCCGAGCGGTCAACCTTGGTCGGGTCTTTGCCCGAGAAGCAGCCACCGCCGTGGCGGGCAACACCGCCATAGGTATCAACCAGAATCTTGCGCCCGGTGAAGCCGGTATCGGATACCGGCCCCCCGATGACAAACCGACCGGTGGCATTGATATAGAACCTGGTTTTTTCATCCATCAGTCCCGCCGGGATAACGGCTTTGATTACCTGCTTCATGATGTCCTTCTCAATCTTCTCATGACTGACCTCTGGGTTATGCTGGGCTCCCAGCACCACGCTATCCACCCGCCGGGGGGTGCCGTTATGATACTCCACGGTTACCTGTGATTTGCCGTCGGGGCGGAGGTAGGGCAGGGTATTATCCCTTCTCACCTCAGCCAGTCGCTGGCATAGCTTATGAGCCAGGGAGATGGGGAGGGGCATAAGCTCAGGCGTCTCATTGCAGGCAAAGCCGACCATCATCCCCTGGTCGCCGGCGCCAAGCTTATCAAGGTCACTAGCTGAGGCTTTTTTGGCTTCCAGCGATTTATCTACTCCCAGAGCAATATCGCCAGATTGCTCCTTTATGGAGACCATTATTCCGCAGGCCTGGTAGTCAAAGCCGTACTCGGGATGGGTATAGCCAGCATCACGGACTACCTCCCGCAC
>Ga0315282_10001721_pt1 | contig 40912 bp, 33 predicted proteins | sample YL17G07_20_MG_FD_203693 | JGI IMG/M metagenome (GOLD analysis project Ga0315282, IMG submission 203693) | Sediment microbial communities from Yellowstone Lake, YNP, Wyoming, USA - YL17G07_20 | ecosystem: Environmental > Aquatic > Freshwater > Lake > Sediment | place: USA: Wyoming | collected...
ATCCCCAGGAAGAAGGTCGTCGAATTCTTCGAGGATGTCTCGAGGATGGTGGCGGAATGCGAAAAACGATCATCGACGCAGAGCTGATGATAGCCTATGGCGGGGCATTGACTGCGAAGTCGATCCTCAACTCGCTCGAGCCGGACAACAAGTTCAAGCTAAAGGGATTAAGGGTCAAAGGAAGGATAAGGGGGAAGAGCGTCATCATAGCCATACACTGTGAGAGGGGCATACTATCGCTCATCAATTCCCTTGAGGATATCTTCTCGTGTATAGGAGTTGCGGAGGAGAGCATATCATCGCTCAAAGGCATTCGGAGACGTGGTTCTAGTTATGGAGGAGATGTGAAGAGGACCACAGGAGTTCGGGGGGCAAAGAGGGTGAAAAGGATATGAACTCCGAAACAGGTACTAAGGTGCAGACACATAGTTTCGAAATCGGTGAATGGCGCTGATCGACATCAAGATAGTGAGGGAAAATCCTGAGATCATACGCTCTGATCTGAAAAAGAGGGGCGACGTTGCTAGGATGAAGCTACTCGAGGAGCTGATACAATTGGATATGGATGCAAGACAGCTACAGGTGCAGGTTGAGGGATTGAGGCATAGGCGCAACGTTGTATCGGAGGAGATCGCGGCCCTCGCCAGAGCTGGTAAAAAGGCCGAGGAGAAGAAGAGCGAGGCTGAGGCTCTACCCATCAGGATCAAGGAACTGCAGACAACCCTGGATGAAAGGCAGGCGAGGATCCACCAGATATTGATGAGACTGCCAAACATACTGCACGATAGCGTACCGGTGGGGAAGGATGATACCGAGAACCAAGAGGTGCGGCGCTGGGGAGAGCCCAGGCAGTTTGATTTCCCACTCAGGCCACACGGGGAACTGATGGAATCCCTCGGAGTGGGAGATTTCGTCAGGGCTTCAAAGGTCTCGGGGACCGGATTTGTCTATCTCATGGGGAAGCTCGCACTCCTCGACCAAGCCCTGATCCGGTTCGCGATCGACTCACTCGTCGCAAAGGGCTTCACCCTGGTTGAGCCTCCACTGATGCTCCGCAGGGAGGCCTACGAGGGCGTGGTGGATCTCATGGATTTTGAGACCATGATGTACCAGGTATCGGATACGGATCTGTATATGATAGCCACTTCCGAGCATCCGCTCGTTGCGATGTATATGGATGAGATACTCGATGAGGGTGATCTGCCCATCAGATATGTTGGGCTCAGCACGAATTTCAGGAAGGAGATCGGATCGAAGGGCGTCGACACTAAGGGTCTGTTCCGCATGCACCAATTCAACAAGGTCGAGCAGGTGATCGTCTGTAGGCCTGAGGAATCGTGGATCCTGCATGAGGAGCTGATCGGAAATGCCGAGGCCCTCTTCCAAGCGCTTGAGATACCGTATCGAGTCGTGAACTGCTGCACTGGCGATATCGGAATTGTGGCGGCCAAGAAATACGACATAGAGGCCTGGTCCCCGAGACAGCAAAAATACGCTGAAGTCGTGTCATGCAGCAACTGCACTGACTACCAAGCCAGGCGGCTGAACATCAGGTGCGGAAAGGTCGGCGGAGAGAAAAGGTTCGTTCACACGCTGAACAGCACCGCCATTGCGACGAGCCGTGCCTTAGTTGCCATCCTAGAGAACTATCAACGCGACGATGGCCATTTGGAGATCCCGAAGGTGCTCGTCCCCTATATGGGTGGAGCTGAGCGCATTTAGAAGTAGGGAAAAAAGCGGGTCTTTAAAAAAAGGTCTATGATAAATCGGTTGACCTTACTACCATCTCTTTGAGATCCTCCTCGCGGACAATGGCTTTGTATCATTAACGCTTCCACGCATATTAATGGTGCTAAGCGTCGATGATCTCCCAGAACTTGCTCCGTATAAGAAGTAACTGGCCAGCGTGCTTTGAACCCGAGGACCACCTAAAACAATTTATTAGGCGACGTAAGGTAGAGAGCACGCGAATTGTATAACTTTAATGTGGGTGCAAGTCCATGAGACCAACCGAATCCGATCAAGCTACGCGCTCCATCGTCTTTGAGGTGAGGCCAGGAAGGCTTACCTATCCCCCTGGAAGCCAGGATCATGCTGGGCATGTCGTGGCGACATCCCTGGCCGGTTATCCTGAGCCCGCAGCCGATCACCTGCTGAACAGGGAGATGAGGGCTCAGCTATGGATTGTTATGGGCAGCGTAATCCGCCAACTCAACCTGGAGTTCGTTAAAAGCGGACAGGAAAAGGGCATTCTCGACAAAGATAAGGTGAAAGTCAGGCAGATGGCCTACGAGGTTCTAGTTGAGATAGCAATGAACCTCTACGGTACCGAGGCTAGCCTTGTTGGTTTTTCAGACGGAGACGTGAAGAAGGTCCTCCAGAGGATCGTACAAGTGATTAGGACTTGGGAGGAGATCGAAAGGAAGGAAGGCAGCTCCGTAGGCCAATACGTGATCGAGAGATATCTCAACGAGATGCGGAAGGTGTTCTCAGGCGGTGGCATGGTCGCCAAGATGGCCGATGAGATAGGTCAGAAGCTTCAGGGGGGCTCGGTGTCGGGGTTCGTCTCGGCAGCGGGTTCCGTTGTGCAGGGCAACATATACTACGTTATGGCTAAGGGCAAGGTCTGCAAATTCGGGAACGACTATGCCATCGGCCTTCGATGGCTGAGACACCTCGGTTACGTGCAGGTCTCCACGAACCCGGTTTTGGCCGCTAGGGCCTACGATGACGACCCATCGCTGCTGATGAGGTTTATGGAGGAGACGAGGGAAAAACGCGCGAGGTGGATCAAGGATCTAAACGCATCCGGAGACGAGATAGCGATGCAGGCGACGATGGTCGCCCTTTGGCCGAATCTGGCCGTCTTCAGGCCGATCGCGGCGCTTACGGGCTATCACGATGGGATGGTCAGCTACCAGCTGAACCCAAACGTGGCCTCAAGTCTCGAGGGCAGCATGGCCGATGCACTGATGATCTATTCAGCCGCTCAAGATTTCCTAGGACGATATGATGATTACCTACTGTGGGGATACTCTAACTCAGAGGAAAGGGGACGCCCCAATATAGTATTCAAGATAGCTGGAGGTTACCCCGCTGCGGTCGAGATAACCTCCTCCCTGAACAGCCTCGGGATCGGCACCAACAACACCGTAACATACACCGTTGCACAGGAGACGACGCTGATAATGGCCGCGATGAGGGGGATGACTGAGGCCGTGAAGAAGGGCATCCTGCCCACACAGATCTATGAGACCAATATGGGTGGAAGATTGGAGAGCCACCTCAGAGAGGTCGAGGTGGTGAAGCTCGTTATTGAAGCGCTGAAAAGCCTAGGGGAGAGGAGGGATGCCCTCCTCCAGGAGCTTGCGAAGGGGCTCAATGCATCGAAGGAGCTTGAAACATCGAAGGACTTCGAGGGGAGCGTTAGGAGTGTCGTCTCATTCAGATATCTAAAGTCACTGGTCAACGAGCCACTCATCAACGTCCTGGCCTCTGCCAAGGGCATTTCAAAGGAAGAGGTTCGTGCCTCCCTGATGAAGCTTGAGAGCGACATCGGCATGGCCGGAACGCTCGTAGCTCAGAGGACCTATAGGATCTTCTTCAGCCCAGAGAATAGGCCAAGATGGCTTGACTACCTTGAGAAGCAGCATGGCCTGACGCCAACTGAGGCTGATCTCATAATGGACAGGATCGACTTGTTGCCGGCATCGAAGAGAAAGCCGAACGATACTTACCTCACGCTCGCCAGCAGGAACATGACCAACACGGAGTTCCCGGACCACCAATATAGAATCCTCGAGGCATCGAGGCAAAAGGGTTTCAGCATTAGGTATTTTGAGAACTCCATAGCTCGTGAGCACGACAAGGAGATCGTCAATAGGCTCCTCCTCCTTGAGGATTTCAGGAGGGCATACGAGCTGACACCGGAGCTGGGCGAGAGGTTGAGAGACGCAGGAATCCCTGGCGATTATGGAAGAGATGGACTCAGCGTATCGGAATGGCCCACATTCGGATCAGTGATGAAGACCATGGCTGAATTCACAAATGCCTACAATATGTTCAAGGCCAAGTGCATCGAAGCCGTTAGGGCCGCTTCATAACGGAATGTCAAAGGGGACTTTCAACATCGTTCAGCGCCTTCGATCGTTCCTGAATCACGTCCACCACTGCATCAGTCGACTATAACGCATTGGCTCAGAAGCAGTAAGAAAATGATGCGGTAGAAGTATGGATTGGTTTCGAACTCCACGAATCTAATTTTATCAATATCCAGATGGGACCATCTCAAGTGTTAAAGTAACTTCATTTTCCCTTCTTACTGTTGTCTTTGTCCCGACATGAACCACTAGGATAAGGTGCTGTTTATTATAGGGACATCTTGATACATGCAGTCTAGGAGCTTCTAAGGATTTGGCATCTTCGCCAACATAGAAAACATGGAACTTGCCATCACAATTTGGATTAGCGCACTTTGTCGGTATCAATCTCAATCAAGATTAGAAGATTTCGATCATGAAACTAATATATCTTTGGGATTAGAGTGTTAAAACCACACTTTTCTGAAAACACCGTAAGCTTTACTTTAGCTGCGAAATAAATAATCTATAATGCAAATGCACTGGCTCTATTTGAGGGGTAGCTCATCGGCGATTACTCTACTTTTACTGGAATTACCTCTGAAAACTGCATCTCGTAAAGGTGGGAATAAAGCCCCCCCTCTTTCATAAGCTCATCATGCGTCCCTTCCTGCACCACACGCCCTTTGTCTATGACGATTATCCTGCCGGCATTCCTGATCGTTGAGAGCCTGTGGGCTATGACTATCGATGTCCTCTCCATCAGAATCCTCCTCAACGCCTTCTGTATCAGCAGTTCGGTGTAGGCATCGATGCTCGATGTGGCCTCATCCAATATCAGTATTCGAGGATTCCTCAGAAGCGCTCTGGCAAACGAAACAAGTTGCCTCTGTCCCATCGACAGCCTTTCGCCCCTTTCCCCGACATTGGTGTTGTATCCCTCGGGCAATGATTCGACGAACTCGTGCAAACCGACGGCCCTCGAAGCATCTATGACCTCCTCATCGCTAGCATCCGGCTTGCCGTACTTGATGTTCTCAGCTATGCTCCCGGAGAACAGGAAGGGCGTCTGCAGGACGATGCCGATATGACCTCTGAGCGATCTCAGCGTTACGTCTTTTATATCATGCCCATCCAACATGATCCTGCCCTTTTGTGGTTCGTAGAACCTGCAGAGCAAGCTGATCAAAGATGTTTTTCCACCTCCCGTGGGACCGACCACGGCGATCATCTCCTTGGCACCGATCCTCAGATCGATGTCCTGAAGGACGGGTTGATCTGGGTCATATCCGAAGGTGACGTGCTCAAATGCGATCGTCCCCTTTACAGCCTGTAAGGCATAGGCACCCTCCTTCTCCTTGACCTGTATCTCTCTGTCAAGGAGATCGACGACCCTCTCCGCCCCAGCCATGGCCGATTGAAGGTTGCTGTAGAACATACTCAGGTCCTGTATGGGCCAGAAGAATCTGCTCACGTACTGAAGGAACGCGATGAGCACTCCCAGCGTCAATATCCCCGCTATAACGGCCATTCCCCCCGCCCAAAGGACGATGCATGTCCCCAAGGCCCCAAAGACACCCACGGCTGGGAAGAATATCGACTGGACCCTTGCGGCCGAAACATTGGCCCTCAGGTTTGAGACATTGGCCTTTTCGAACTCCTTCCTTGTCTCCTTCTCCTTGGAATAAGACTGAACTTCTTTTATGCCGCTTACAGTCTCCTCCACGTGCGCCGTAACTCCTGAGATGGTTCTCCTGGCCCTCCGGAACGCTTCCCTCGACTTCCTGCCATAGAGCCATGTGAAGGCAACTATGACGGGTATGACCATGAACGCCATGAAAGCTAGCATCGGGCTCATGTAGAACATGATGCCGACTATGGCCACGAGCGTGAAGAGGTCCGCAAATGTAGAGATCGTGCCCGATGTCACGAGATCGGTCAAGTTATCGACGTCGTTCGTGACCCTCGAGACTATCCTCCCGGCCTCCCTCGTATCGTAGTAGTTCAATGAGAGAAGCTGAAGCTTGTTAAAGACTGACATCCTTAGATCGTATTCAACCTTTCTCCCGACCCATGTTGTCAAGTACGTCTGCCCATAGCTGATGGCCCAGCCCGAGAGGAACACGAGGAGGAAGAGAAGGCCTATGGTTCCAAGGCCTTGAAGATCTCCTTTCATCATGTACTTGTCTATCGCTATCTCGGAAAGGTACGGTGGCAGGAGGTTGATGATGGAACCGATGATGACGAGGGCGGACAGCAAGAGGAATCTGATCTTATGTGGCCAGACGTAGGAGAGAAGCCTCCTAACGAGTACTGTGTCTGATAGCTTCCTCTCGGTCTTCTCCTCATCTATAATGATGTCCCATGGATGGCCCATCATCTCACCCCTCTTGGAAAGCCTCCAGCATCTGTGTCTTGTAGAGCTGGTAGTACCGACCTTTCTTGGCGATCAATCCCCTATGAGTTCCCTCCTCGACGACTTCCCCTTCGTCCAGGAAAACAATCCTGTCCACATTCTTTACCGTAGACAGCCTCTGCGTTATGATGAAGATAGTGCGACTGGCTCTGAGCTTTTCCAATGCCAACTGTATCTCGTATTCGGTGTCAGTATCGACGCTAGAAGTTGAGTCATCGAAGATGAGGATCCTAGGATTCGCCAAGAGGGCTCTCGCTATTGCTATTCGCTGCTTCTGTCCGCCGGAAAGGGTAACGCCCCTCTCCCCAACCTCGGTCTCATATCCATTTGGAAGCTGCGATATGAAATCGTGGATCTGTGCGGCTTTGGAAGCATCGATGATGTCCTCCATCATCGCATCCTTTGTCCCGAAGGAGATGTTCGCCCTTAGTGTGGTTGAAAATATGAATGGCTCTTGATGGACTATGGCTATCTGTTTCCTCAGAGATTCCTTTGTGACATTACGTATATCCTTTCCATCGATGAGGATCCTTCCCTCCCTAACGTCGTAGAAGCACGGAAGAAGACTCATGATGCTGCTCTTCCCGGAGCCCGTTGGCCCTAAGATGGCGACGGTTTCGCCTGCTCTCACGTCCAGTTTGAGACCCTTGAGCACCATGTCCTTCTCGTTGTAACCGAATGATACGTTCTCGAAACTGACATCACCTCTGACCCCATCAAGTTGCTCGGCATCGGGGGCATCCCGTACCTCTGGCACCGAGTCTATGACCTGAAAGATCCTCGCTGCCGCAGCTGTAGCTGTCCTGTAGAAGGTTACTATCGAGCCCATTGTGCGGAGCGGCCAGAGGAGCTGCGATAAGTAGGCATAGAAGGCCATCAGGGAGCCGAGCGAGAGGCGTCCGGCTATAACCTCGCTTCCTCCAAACCAGACGATTGAGATACTGCTGACTCCCGCAATAAAATCCGCTAAGGGGAAGTACAGCGCTCTGAGCCTTGATTCCGAGATCAGCTTCTCTAGATATTTCTGGTTCTCGAGCGCGAACTTCCTCTCCTCCTGCTCCTCCGCCGTGAAAGCCTTCACGACCCTCACACCTGATATGTTCTCCTGGAGGGCAGATGTCAAGTTACCGTACTGCTCCCTAATCGTCTCCCATAGCGGACCGACTTTGTTTGAGAATCTATACATTGTAAGGCTCATGAACGGGAGTACCCCCAAGGATAGTAGAGTCAGTTTCCAATCGAGGAGGAGGGTGATTGTCAGAACGCTCGCGAAGGTTATGACTGATGTTATGATCATCCTGAAACCGAAGCTCAGGAAGCCCTGAACCTGTCCTATGTCGCTAGTGACCCTTGCCATGATTTGGCCAGTTCTTGACCTGTCGTAGAAACTGAAGGACTGTTGCATCAGGGAATTATATAGATCAGCCCTGAGATTGAAGGCGATCCTCTGGGATACGAGCTCTGAACTATATCTCTGGAAATACTGGAAGATGAAGCCCGCTAGTGCTATTCCTACGATTGAGATTGAGAGGAGTCCAAGAGTAGAAAGGTCACCGGTTCTGATCGGGCCGTCGATCGTTGTCTTCATGATCCAAGGGCCTGCTAGATTGAGGGCGGCTCCAATGGCAATGCCCAGTATGATTATGATGAGCCTTTGCCAATAGGCTGACATATAGCCGATGAGGCGCCTGAATGAGCCCATTTTCAGACCTTTCCGAGGATATATTTAATCAAATAACAGACTATTACATAAATGAATTGCCTTTCACTGTGCACATCGCCGTTTTTCTCTCCGGTTAACTCCCATGAGGATGGAAATATGGCCAAGCCTCTCTAGCTGAAGATCGGATTCGATAGTTATCTCTCGTATATGACTGCGACCTCAGCGCCTTTTTCCATCAATGGGTGCATCTGAGTGAGTTGGACATCTCTGTTAGGGCCTGATGGTCCCAAATGGTAGATGATACCTCTCGCAGGCGATCCGATTGCGACCTCATCGAGGGACAGGATATCCAATATGTTAGCGATGCGCTGATCCTTCTCCACTTCATCCCCTGGTTCAGCTGACGCAATGAACAGCCCATCCCTGTCAATGAAAGCCTTCCTGCTTGGGTCCTTGCCAAGTTGCACATAATCGGGGGGCGTTATTGGCGCTCCGATCAACATGCCCAGCTTTTTCATGACATTGTTGATGCCCCTAATTCCTTCATCGACGCTTTTCTGGTAGATGTCCCACTGGCCCGCTATCTCGGCTGCTATGGCCGGCAAGCCCCTATCCTCCGCTGCATCGGTGACCATCTTCCAGCGCTCTTCTATCAGCTTCTGTTCTCTCCTCTCTTCCCCGATGGAGATGAACCTCAGGCCAAATGCCTTCGCCAACTCCAAGGATTCCCTTTTGGCGCTTACAATGGAACAAGAGGCACTCCACCTCTCGTACGAGTGCAGGTCGATAACGCAGTCGACCTTCTCGATCGCCTGCTCCCAGAGCTCATGGGCCAGCCTCTCAGCTTCAGATCCATCTTTGTCCCCAGGCCAGAGCCTATTCATATTCAATTGTGGACGATTTCCATATGGTTCCTCGGGTCCGAGGCCGAAGTGAGGCCTTCTCTGCATTAGGGCGAGGGGATTCGCTATCGGGACGCCAACGAACGTCCCCGTCAGGTTCTCAGGTCTTAGTCGTTGGAAGGTTTTTGCTATCGAAACTATACCGTTCAACTCCATCCCGTGCTGAGCGGCCTGAACGTAGAGGATTGGACCTTTGTCCTTGCCCTGAACTATGCCAATGACGGTATTGACTTTCCTTCCATCCGACAGCCTTGTGGTTATGTATCCCAGGCCCTTCTCTCCGCTATCAGCTGAAGCTGTACCGATGCGCATTTACAGTCATCCGTTCGGACTATTCATAACAGGCTATTAACGGATGCCCTTAGTAGTAGGTCGTAGCGTCTATTTTTGTGCTTCTGCAAGTTCAGTCCATTTGCTGGCAAGCTCATCTCTTCTCGGTTTGTAAACCTGCTCGTAAAAGCCACGCTGCGAGAGCAACGTCTCCTTATCGAATTGCTTCAGTATTCCCAGCGCCTCCTTCCATGCTTCCTCGAATTGCTTGCCAAACCTTGATTCTATCTGCCTCGAAAAATCCTCCCCCGTCTGGGCTTCTCCTCCGATCTTGAAGTATACTCGCCTTCCCTCCTTCACCTTATACGCCATCTCGTCCCCAAGGAAATAGACATCGGGTCTATCCTCTATGGGCTTTTTCTTTATCTCCTCGAAGCCTCTCTTCGGTGGGGGTTTCTCCTTTGAGATGAATCCCCGCTTCGCTGCGGCGTAGAAGATCGCTCTGTTTAACCCCCAGCTCTTGGCGCGTTCCAACGGCAAGCCTAGGAGATAGGCCCTCGCTGCTTGAAGCGTCGCCATAACCTGAAATCTTCCGACCGTCAATTGAACCACTCATCAGGGATGTTCATTTGAGATATAAGATATGTGCTATTGATCGATCAATTCCATTAGAGCAATAGCTCCAAGAGATCCTTCAACGCCGAGATGGATGCGCCCTTGCGCTTCCTTCTGCCGAGGAGCAGTGCTCTCATGCCAATCCTCTTGGCTGGCTCGATGTCCGTATCGACATTATCGCCCACGAACACGATCTCTTGCGGCTTGAGCTTTGATATCCTTAAAGCCTCTCTGAATGGCCTCAAGTGGGGCTTATATGATCTGATCCTGCTTGAGATGATTTCATAGTCTATGAATTTTAGTAGATCAGCCCGTTTGAGATGAGGTATCACGACGTCCCAATCGGCGTTTGTGATTATGCCGATCCTATATCCCGAGGAGCTTAATAGCTTCAGGACATCCGAAGCACCTGGCATCGCCTCTGAATTCTTCTCAGCCACAGCGTACCAAGTGTTGAGCGTTCTCTTCACATATGCTCTGGTTGACTTACAGTTGAGCTGTATCAGTGCCCTATAAAGTCCGATCTCTGCTTGTTTTCTTATCTTCTCGAATCCGCTTGAAAGGACTAGACGATGCCGTTTATCCCATTCGTAGGACCAAATTTTATGGAGTTGCCTTATATTCAGTCCCGGAAATTTTCTCTTCAATTCATTGTCGAGAGCCTGATCAGCAATTTTCCAAGCTGAATAGCTGAGGAGGACACCTCCTACGTCGAAGAAGATCGCCTTTGGCCTCTTCGATCGACACATATTAAACCTCACATTCTAGAAATGCTGCATAATTGAATTCATCGCATTAAAAAAGGAGTAAGCCCCTCTCCTTATATGCAAATCTGGGTGAAGCCACATCATCTGACAACTCCGGCTAGGAATTGGATGGCGTTGAACAACTCGAAGGCATGGATCACGTCAGTTGATGTGAAAGTAATCGTCCTCCCATCGAGCCTCTGGATGAACGGCATATTCGCTACGCCATCCGCATATGATGGATCCGTGAATGTTACATCCGTTCGAACGGGTGGTTTTACTGTGAATGGCTTCAAAGCTGAACCACCGACAGAGGCCCTTATGGCTTTCTCCGCGGCATCGTGTATGAGTTTTCTAGCATGCGAAGGCTGGACGCATATCGCCGACGAGCGGCTAACTCCCTCCTTGACGACGACGGTCTCAATTTCCCCCAGTAGGCCCTTCGCTTCAAGACATGCAGCTTTATCGCCCGTAACCATAATTACAGGCACACCGTAATGCCCTACTAATGACGCATCCGTGCCTATCTCGCCCACCTCAAGGCCGTTGAACTTCAGTGAAAATATACTCCCAGTGTACGTGTGGGCCATGACACCACCTAGGGTGCCGGCCTTAGAGTGATAACCTATGAATAAGGCGGCCCCATAAGTCGAATCGATGCCAGCTACATGGTTTCTCGGCTTAGGTTGACCGCTCAAGAAGACTGCACGGGCATCGATATCATCGGGCACGATGTTGCGCATATTCCCATAGGCCTCCGTAACGATGACGTGCGTCGCTCCGCCGTCGAATGCACCAGCTATTGCGGCATTGGCTTCGGCCGTGATGAATTCGCGCTCCATCTGCCTATCGGCGGGATCCCATTGCACTATTCCAGCTACGCCCTCCAAGTCAACGGAGATGAATACCTTCATATTCCAATCTGTGAGGCTTCTGCGAGCCTTTTCTTATAACGATTACGAATGGCATCATCTCATCGAACCAAACATGTCAAGGAGGAGACCATCGTTTATTCAATGGAATCTAGTGATTTTAATTGTAATTGAAGTAGATGTTGAGGGTATGTCCTATAGGTAAAGGAACATAAGAATCAAATAGATAACTCACTCCTTATGCTGGCGAACGCGAATGTGCCGTCTATTCGGTGTCATCTCAAGTTCGCCGATGAGTGCCGAGAAGTACCTCGTCGATACGGAATGCTCGATACTTGAGCAGAGCAGAGCAGATCCAGAGAGGCTACAGAGCGATGGCTGGGGGATCGGATATTATGAGGATGATCTATCATATGTTGTGAAGAGTGAGAAGCCAGTCTACTCAGAGGTTGGGAGGTTCAGGACTGTTGCCTCAGGTGCTAGATCGAGAATTGTCATCGCACATGTGAGGGCGGCCAGCAATCCCAGAGGTCTGCCCAAAGAACGGCTCATCTCTCCAGTGAACTCCCAACCATTCCGCTATGGGAGATTCCTTTTCGCGCACAACGGAACAGTCAACCTGCCAGACGAAGCCGCCGAGCATCTCGGCTATTACAGGGCGATGATCGAGGGAATCAATGACAGCGAGATCTACTTCTGGTTCCTGGTAAAGGAGTTGGAAGCCGGGGGTGGTGTCCCGGACGCACTCGTAAATTTCGAGAACGAGCTTCAAGAACTTTGGGATGTCTGCTCGTATAAACATCCTGATAAGAAGAGCCCCTATGTCGGCCTGAATGCAATCTTCGCCGATGGGCAAAAGCTCTACGCCTATTGTAGATACTCCAAGGAGGACGTGGGATCTCCATCGATCTGCCTAAGGGATCAACCTGTTTTTCAGATGTGCTACTGCCCAGGTGAACCCTTCATAATTGCATCGGAGAAGCTCACTAAGGACAATGAATGGCTGTTGATGACAAGTGGACAGCTCTTGACGGCTGAAGTGAAAGATGGACTTGTGGTTCATCGCATCGAGAATTTGAGGGGGATCCCGCCGATTTAAATTGGATGTGTTCACTCTAAATCCTAAAATTACTTCGATTGTATATATAGAGAATCGATAATGAGTATAATTCATTGAGATTTACTTAAAAAGATATTTAATAAGTATTATATAGCTTCATCGTAATGTCAATTTCGAAGAGATATGACAGTGGAAGAAATCAAGGTCAGTAAACCCCCTATCATCCCTATACTGCTCTTGACGGCCATAATGAGCTTCTTAGGGCCCATGTGGCAGCTCCTCATCTCAAGTTTCCCATACTGGATCGTCAATTCGCTCGGTGAATCCGTGTGCAATATAGGATTGACCTCTGCGCCTTTCCTTGTGATGTTGCTGGCTGCGCCCTTGGGTCGCATCAGGATCTTTAAGGACAAGATCAACCCCACAAATCTTGCATACGCCTACATGGCATCCCTTACGGTTTCGTACTTCATCAATTATCCGTGGGCCGACGGTTTGAGTTACGTCTTCGCTAGCAGGTACACAGAGGAGGTTCTCTCGGCGAGTATAGTCCCATGGTTCATGGCACCTTCGGCATCCGTCTGCAGGGTAATAGCTACAGGCGGTGCCATCGACTGGGGAGCCTGGGCTGTGCCCGTCGCCTGGTGGTGGATGGTGAACCTGATACCGGGCTTGTTCTTCCTCGCCTTGGGCGCATTATTGCGCAGGATGTGGATCGATGTCGAGCAGGTACCGTTTCCACAGACCCTCATCGTGGGCGAGCTGATACAAACTGTCTCACCTGGCATCAGCCAGACCGGATCCAGACGCAGGTGGTTCCTCATCGGCCTTCTGATCGGGTTGGCATTTGAGGTACCTGTAACGCTGACGGGCGTCTTCCCCTGGTTCCCGGACATATACGGCGTCAAGACGAACACGTGTCCTTTCCTCTCGCACTACGTTGTCGGAGGCGATTTCCTAGCCACAATACCGGGCATGATGTTATACAACTATAATCCAGCAGTCGTGGCGATCGCATATCAGGCGCCCATGGCAGTTTTATTCAGCACGTGGGTCTTCGCGCTATTCTACATGGTAGCCGTGCAGGTCGCCTATGTAATGGGCTACTACACTGGGATTGAGAGCGAGGGCGGATGCGGTCGATACTGGTGCCATCCTTCACCTCAAACAGATCCCCCACTCAAGTTCATGGCGATCGCGGGTGGCGGCCTCTTCGCGCTCACCATCATGAACCTAGTCCTGAATAGACGATACCTGTCCGATACTTTTCACGCTGCAATGGGCGACGGAAGCCTCAAGGAGCAGGAGAAGAACGAGGCCATGAGCTACAGGTCCATATACATACTGCTCTTCGGAAGCTTCGTCCTCATGATCATCTTCTGGATGGCATCAGGCTTGAACCTCTTCAACGCCCTCCTCCTTCCCATAAACGCATTCCTGATATTGTATGGTCAGACACGAATATATGGTTTGGCTGGAACTTATTGGCGATCCTCAGATAAAGGACTTATGTTGTTCAGGATTGCTTATCCCACTCCCGATACACCAGTGACAACTCAACAGTACATCATTTACAAGTGGTCAACGTCACCGAGCTGCGATACTCCACAAAATGGGTGGGGTGGCCTGATCTTCTCGTCCTTCGCCGGTTACAAGATGGGTAGGCTCAATAATGTTCACCCAAGGAACACGTTCAGGGTGATCCTGATCGCGATGATCATAGCGCCCCTGTTCTCCCTTCTGAGCTTCCTGATGTTGACCCACGCGATAGGCGGTTCGAAGATAGGCGTCTGGAAGACCTGGTTTGAGGGAATTGGCGAGAGATACGATAACTTCCCCTCTTGGTGGACATCTCTGCCCGCACAAGATCCTTGGATCCCCTACATGCTCATAGGCATGGTTTGGATAGTAGTGCTAAGCGTCTTGCATGCGCGGTTCGTCTGGTTCCCGTTGGAGCCAATCGGATGGCTCATCGGCACGACGGCGGCATCAGCGCTCTTCGGCCTGTGGGCCCCATTCCTTGTTGCGTGGATTCTGAAGGTGCTCACCTTCCGTTTAGGTGGCGCGAAATTATATGAAAGCAAGGGCGTACCGATAACATCAGGAGCTGTAACCGGTGCCGTCACAGGCATGCTGCTAGGCGGAGTGCTCTTCATAATAAGGTTCTTCATACCGTTCTGAAGTTTTCTCCCCCTTCTTTTTCATTAACGGCCCAGGGATCACTAGGAAGAATGGCCAGCTGGTGTATCGTCCGCAGTCCATTACTCGCAATCATCTACGGGGCCGAGTTTAAGAAACTATGGAAACAACACCAAAATAGAGAGGGATATGGTTCGATGGTTAAGTCAACTTTCCTTGAGCTAAAAATACGCGATGGATTTCTAGGAAGCTTCAAAAACAACATGGTTCGAAATATAGGTGTTGTGTGAAGCTTTAATGAGCTTCATAGTGCTTACAATGCCGAGTTCGAAGGAGATCAGAGTTGATAGACTCGAGAATGGGTTGCCAATTGATAGCTTAATCTTCAGGGCGATGATGGGTATGAATTTGAAGAAGTTTTTCGAGGATCAGGAATCCCTCGTGCAGGGGGAGCTGAGGGTCTCGATCATGGTCCTTGGCGTCGACAAGGTCAAGGATCTAATGGACGACAAGGAATACGTGTTGGAGACATACTACTACTTCCTTCAGGAAGGATTGGATAGGTATAGGATTGAGGACAAGAGCATAGAGGATATCACGACCGAAATAAAGGATATGGGAAGGTTGTTGTCTATCCAGGGAAGAGAGGTTTCGGCACTCGACGATCTCCTCTAGATCTGAACCACCCCAGATCTGTGGTCGCGACCTCGAACTAGACAAGTCGACATCCTCAAGGGGGTATTTCGCTCTTTGACCATGCGATTCATGATTTGGTAAAAGGGCACTCAACCATACGCCTTGCCATTTCAGGGAGCAAAGGTTCTATAAGACGATTGGGGGTCCACTCCGGGTAAGGAGGAAGAAATTGGATGCCGAGATTTAAAGGCATAACCCAAAGAGTCGTCCTTAACGGTCAGGACTTAGAACGACTGCTCTCAATGCCAGCTGCGGAGATAGACGAATGGAGTCCCGTCAAGGTAGTCATACTGCCGGATACTAAAAAGCTCTATGAAAACTTTGCGAGATCAATAGCGGAGGAGATCAAGCGGAACAATGGTAGAGGCAAAGAGACGAAGATAATCGTACCAGTTGGGCCTACCCCCCAGTATCCGATGCTAGCGGAAATCACCAATAGGGAGAGGATAAGCTGGAAGAAGGTGTGGACTTTCAATATGGACGAATACCTCGACTGGCAGGGAAGGCCTGTGCCTGAGGGAAACTCGATGAGCTTCAAGGGTTACATGAAGAAGAACCTCTTTGGCCTAATCGACAAGGAGCTTAGGATCCCAGATGGACAGGCATGGTTTCCAGATCCATACAAACCGGATTCGCTTGAGGAGAAGATCGAGGAACTGGGCGGAATAGACATTGCCTATGGCGGTATAGGCTATCATGGGCACATCGCCTTCAATGAACCCGTAGACACGTATTTCGTTAGACTCACACCCGATGAGTTCAAGAGATCGAAGACAAGAGTTGTAACCCTTAATCCAGATACCTTCGTCGTGAATAGCATCTGCGGAATGGGAGGTAACCCCTATGGACTTCCACCTATGGCCGTGACCATCGGCATGAAGCCCATACTCGATGCAAAGAGGATAGAGCTCTACTGCGATGGAGGGGATCTCAATTGGCAGCTAGCGAGTTTCAGAATAGCCTGCATGCATCCCCCAACACTTGACAGGCCCGTAACCTTTGTGCAGGAACATGCGAATCCAAAGGAGACTGTAATGATCTGCGCGGATGCGAGGACAGCCACCCCAATTATGATGGCCCCAAAGTAGATATGGCGTAGGGCACTCTACATGGAGGTGCATCTGGTACCAGATGCGGGATGATCTCGTCCTAGTGCTCGACTGCGGCTCAACGAACATACGCGCCGTTGCCATCAAAGAGAGTGGAGAGCTTGTAGCTGCTACCAGTAGGGCAAATAGGTCGGTCGGGCAATCAGGCGGGAGGTCCGAGTGGCTGATCTGGGACCTTGAGGAGATTTGGAAGAAGATCGTGGAAACGGCGCGCGAAGTCTCCCGAAGGGTTGGTGCTGACGCGATCAAGGCCGTGACGTTCACAACCTGGGGCGCAGACGGAGCTCCCGTCTCGAGAGATGGTAAACCAACGTATCCACCGATCTCATGGCAGTGTCAAAGGACCAAAGGAATCGCCGAGGGAATTCCTGAAAAAATTTCGGCCTGGGAGATCTATAAGATAACGGGCTACCAGGTGATCTCCTTCAACACCCTTCTGAAGATGATGTGGCTTAGGCAGAATGTGCCGGACGCCCTAGATAGGGCTCACGCTTGGCTGATGATGCCCGGTCTGCTCGCATTTAGGCTAACGGGCGAGTTTCACATCGAGCCAACAAGTGCCTCGACGACTATGGCAATGGACCTGTTAAGGCGAGATTGGTCCCGAAGGCTCCTTAGACTGGCGGACTTGGATGCCAGCTTCTTCCCCAAATGGTGTGAACCGGGCGATATCGTGGGTGAGGTCACAGGGGATGCTGGTCGCATATGCAATCTGAGGCCTGGTACTCCGGTTGTCGCCTCTGGACACGATACTCAGTTCGCCCTCCTCGGTTCTGGGGCCAAGGCCGGGGAAGCGGTATTATCGAGTGGAACATGGGAGATCCTTGAGGTGCGCCTCTCTGGTTTCAAGCCGGACAGGACTGGATTTAAGGGAGGCATGATAATTGAGGCAGATGCACAGCCAGGCCTATGGAATCCACAACTCCTGATGATGGGATCGGCCGTCCTGGAGTGGATCAGGGGGATGTACTACTCCGATTTGGAGGATAGAGATTATGATACTATGATCAGGGAGGCATCAAAGGTGACGGCCGGATCAGGAGGTGTAGCTTTACTCCCGAGCTTCGTGGCCGATAGTGGACCAACGAGGAGGTTTAGGACGAGAGGGACAATGCTTGGATTGACGTTACAGACATCAAGGGCCCAGGTTTATCGTGCTGCCCTTGAGGGGCTCTCGTATCAACTGTGGCTTGCGCTTCGAATATTGGGGACCGCCACGGACTTCAAGGCAAAAGGCTTTCGGGTTGTCGGAGGAGGATCGAGGAATGATCTCTGGAATAAGATAAGGGCTGATGTGACTGGCTTGCCAGTCAGCGTTACAGCGCAAAGGGAAGCAACTGTCGTGGGTGCGGCTCTTACGGCCTTTGTTGGAATATGCAGGTATGGCTCGTTAAAGGAGGCACAGTGCGCCATTAGATTGGATGAGAGGCATTTCAAGCCCAGTGGAAATCGGGCATTATATCGGAAGCTCTTCAGGAAATACGAAGGTCTGCCTCATGCACTGGAGGCATTCTACGGATCATGATCTGGGCTCTGGAATGAACATCGTCGAGGAACCCAAGTATAGGAATAGAAATTTCGTCTTCAGGGATAGGATACATGCGGCCGAGCTCCTCGCCGGTAAACTTGAAAAATACGCCAGCATTCGGACGCTGCTCTTGGCGATACCATCCGGAGGAGTATCCATTGGCTACACGATCGCGAGGAAACTTGACATCGCCTTCGACATGATGGTCGTTAGGAAGATACAGATCCCATGGAATACGGAGGCGGGATTCGGTGCCGTGACGTGGGAGGGGGATGCGATACTCAATGAGCCGCTCATCGCGAGCTTGCGGTTGCCGGCTGAGGCCATAGAGCAGGGCATCCGTCAGACTCGAGAGGTCGTATGTGCGAGGCTCAAAAGGTTCAGGGGGAATAGGCCGTTCCCGGATCTGAAGGCCAAGACGGTGATAGTGGTCGACGATGGCCTGGCTTCCGGATTCACGATGCTGGCAGCGGCAAAGTCCATTCGCAGGTGTAATCCCAGAAGGACCATAGCGGCCGTGCCCACGGCCTCAATCGGGGCGATCGAGCTACTGGAGGACAACGTCGACGAGTTAATCTGTCTGAACATCAGAGAGGGGTCGGTATTTGCCGTCGCAGACGCCTACCTCAACTGGCATGATCTATCCGACGAAGAGGTAATGGACTATCTTGATAAAATGGGTTCGCAATGGCATATCAAGAGCCCATAAGGGACATGAGGCAAAAAGCAGATAGGCTCATGTAACACCAGAGGGCATGGTGACAACTTGACACTCGATCTATCACGATATCGTATTGTCGACCTGTCCGTAGAAATCATCCCAGGGATAAGAAGGGGTGAGCAGTACATGCACGGCTCTGTAAGACGAAGGTTCGAGGTGAATCGATTCATCTATGCAGCAGATGGGACATTTATGAATTGGGTGGAGACCGAGACGCATGTTGGGACACACGTCGAATGCCCCTTGCACTACCTTGAGAATGGAAAGGATGTTGCCTCGCTACCGTTGGAGACCTTCATGGGCGAGGCCGTGGCCGTCAATCTGAGAACAAAACGAGCACAACCGATAACGCCGATGGATCTGGGGGATGCGGGCGTCAGGAAAGGGGACATCGTGCTGTTGTGGAGCGGATGGAACGGCGGGGATAGACCGGTTATGAGCGTGGAGGCAGCTGAGTGGTTGCTGAAGACGCGCGTCAAGATGATCGGGGTTGACGACTCCATAGGCGTTGAAGCTCCAAACTCGATGGCCACACACGACCTCCTGCTCAGGAATGATATCCCTATCATCGAGGGATTGAGCAATCTCGATGGGTTAAAGAGAGACAGGTTCTTCTTCATGGCACTGCCGCTGAAGGTTAGAGGCCTTGATTCATCTTGGGTAAGGGCAATCGCACTTGAGGGGATCTAGACGGGGTTCTCGAGAGTCTGTATGGCCTAACAAGGTAATTCATCGGATGGATCGAGTTTCACATCGCTCATAGCATTGTGAACCTTTGGGACCTGCGTGGCGTCCACGATTGGACTGGCTATATGATGGAGTACCAATCTAAGTGAGCAATATTCTGGGATGGAACGATCCACCTATTAGTCTTCGCGTTCACAAAAGGAGGTTATTGATGCGCTCGAGAATTGAGCATCATCTTCGAAGCTGGCCTTGGTATTCGTCGAAACGATTGTCCTTCTATTAAAGCTAGCTTTCTCATAAGTATTATTAGAGGCTCAGTCTAGCTCTTGACCCATGGACGAAGGCGGTTGTTATGATCTGAGGATCGAAATGCCTAACCTCAGGACGCCAATTTCGTTTATAGTTGATGATTCGACCCCATGCATCAATCCCCTCTACTACTATAGGTTGCAGGTGGGCCCTTCGACCCCGGAATATTATAGCGAGACTAAGGGGATACCGAATGACTTGCTGATCGAGTTCGCCCAAATCGTAACCGAGTGTGGAGTTAAGGGTAAATTCACTGTCCTACCCTATCCAGCTGGCCTTGGGAGCATCGAGACTTGGTTAGAGGGTTACAGTGTTAGCGAGATGAGGGAGTGGTTAGATATCGTTAGGAAGAGGCTCCTCGACCACTTCGACATAACTGCCGAGATGCTCACCCACACCCTGGCAATTAATTTGGAGACGAATGCCGTAATACCATCTGCAGAGCAAGAGGATTGGCACAAGAAACAAAGCTTCGAGACACTAGTCCCGTACATCACAAGGGCGCTGCAGATACTACGAGATGCTCGTCTCGAGCCAAATGGCGTTACGTCACCCGGAGCCTTCGGATACACCATCGAAGGGGATTATGCCCGCGCTGTCCTCGAAGCTGAGAAGAGGGTCAATGGCAGAAAAGTTGCGTGGTACTTCCTCCATACAGAAGAGGCGTCGAGGATCGTAATGCCCAGGCTGATGTACTTGGACAGATGGAAGGGGGAGGCCGTCGTGAGCGTGGTTAGCTGCAATGATGATTGGATCTGGGAGACAATGGAACCCAAGGTGCGCTCAACTTGGAGGGATGAGCTCATTACAACCTATGCTGACAAGTATGTCTCGGCTGACGGCAAGACCGGCCGTTTGGTTGAAGTTTTAGATTCCGGGAGTTATGTAGCTTTCCACACCCATTGGAACTCCCTCTTCTCCAACGGCGCGAGGATCGGGATGAAGGTGATGCGGGAGGTGTTTCACCGTATCAATGCATTGCTTGGCGACAGAACACAATGGATGAAATTCAGCGAGGTAGCTCTGCTCACTGCTGCCACCAAGGCCTTGGATGTGAAGATTGAGGGAAGGCAAGATGAAATCGAGCTGAAACTCGATACGCCATTCCCATGCCGAAACCTGACACTAAGCCTGAGGTGCGAAAGGGACGTTCGGGAGACTGTTCTTTTGGAAGCCGATGGGAAGACTTCTGCTACTACGTTCACGAGGGCAAATGATGGGAGCACACGTCTGGAGAGCAATTCCTTGTTGCAGAGAGATGGTAGGATCTACATCTGCATCGACCTGACCAAGGGGAACACGGTTAGGTTAATGCTGGGCAATTGAGGATTAATTCTGAATCCACGTGCAATATCTCCTCTGGGGAAATGCCTTACCCTTTAATGCGGTAGCAGATATACCCTCTGAATTATAAATATGTTCGATGTCAACTCATTAAGGCATAAACTCATGTGAGATCATATAGAGTGGCATTAATATAGTGGTTTCTTAGCGGCGTTTGCATATTGGCTGAAAAGGAAAGCACTCATCTTGCCATCAGAAGAAACCTGCTTTATCTATTCGCGATAAATGTAGGGGTCTCGATAGTTAGCAGCGAGATCAGTCCCATCTGGCCCCTCTACCTTGAGATCTTGGGAGCCAGCGTGGTGGATATATCTCTGGTGGCCTCGATCGCGAATCTAGTCGACACAATCCTAAGATCCTTCACGGGGCTGGCTTCGGATATCTATGGGAGGAGGAAGTTTATTATAATAAGCAGTGTGTTAGGCACGGTCGCTCTATTCCTCTATACGATACCTCGCTCATGGAACCACATGATTCCACTCGCAGCATTATATGTTACCAGCTTCTCCTTCTTCATGCCAGCCAGAACGGCATTCGTCGCCGATTGGTGTCCGCCGGAGAGAAGGACTAGGATTTACAGCGCGATCAATGTCTCATGGCCCATCGGATCCGTATTGGGGCCGATCATAGGTGGGATCCTAGCTGAGCAATTTGGTTGGTCCTATGCCTTCTATGTTGCTTCAGCCATTTCAGCCGTGACGATACTCCCAGGGTTGATGCTCTGCGAGAGGAGCACGACTCGAACGAGGCTAAACCTCAGCATTCAGAGTCTGAGGCCGGCATTACCATTCTTCGTCTTCAACTTCCTTATGGGTTTCGGAATAGGGTCAACCAGTACGGTCATTCCATTATATGTTCAAATAATCTTCAACGCAACGCCCACCGATGTGGGGCTCTTCTTCTCGATCGGTTCGGGTGTAGCCATGTTCATCGCTCAATTACCTGCAACTTGGATTCCGGCAAAATATGGCAGGAAGAAGACACTCATGCTGTGCCTAATGATCTTGCCACTGATGTTCTTGCTCTGGCCCTTTGCTAACAACTACACATCCCTCCTACTCATCTACATGGCCATCAACGGATTCTGGAGCATGAGCTGGCCGAGCAGCCTATCACTTCTAATGGATGCTGCCGACAAGGAAAAAAGAGGAGTGATAACTGGCTTCGCGCAGACCTCCCTCATGCTGGGATTCACAGTTGGGCCCTTGTTGGGAGGACTTCTCTGGGAGGGGATCAGCCCGACTGCGCCCTTCTACGCCTCTATGCTAATCCTCGCAGCCTCCCTGCCGATCGTGCCGAGACTCAAGATATCGAAGAAGTGAATTCAGTCTTCTGCATGACAGTTGGTCTCGTATGTCCTAGCAGATTATAATTTGGATCAAGTTAGGGAAAAGGATTGATCAAGCTATAAGGCTACTCCCAACCATTGATGCTCACATCATAACAGAAGTGAAACATTCACACTAGGCCATGCTATCTGACTTGACTTTTTTCACCAATCGAGGGCACAAAAAAGAATCCCTAGAAAATGTAATAAGCCTTGACACGAAACTATGAGACCAACAAGAGAGATGGAGTTTTTGAAAGAGATTGGGGTTGGTATAATCGGCTCTCAATTCGAGGCGGGCATCCAAGCGGAGTCGCTCAAAGCCGTTCCTAACGCGAAGATAATAGCCGCGGCATCTCCGACGGAGGCGCACATTAAATCCTTCGCTCAAAAATACGGCATCCCGAAGACATTCACCAACTACAAGGACATGTTGAAAATTGGTGAGATCGAGATTGTAACTCTAGCCCTTCCGAACTACCTCCACGCGCAGGCAACTATTGATGCTGCTGAAGCTGGGAAGCACGTGATATGCGAGAAGCCGCTCTGTATGAACCTTAAGGAAGCGGATCAGATGATAGATGCCTGCAGGAAGAACGGTGTGAAGCTGATGTATGCTGAGGAGCTCTGTTTCGCTCCCAAATACGTAAGAGCCAAGCAACTCGCCGACGAGGGGGCGCTGGGCAAGGTTTACCTCGTTAAGCAGTGCGAGAAGCACTTCGGCCCCCATTCGGATTGGTTCTGGGACGTGAACCGTTCGGGTGGAGGGGTGCTATTCGACATGGGTTGTCATGCATTCGAGTTCATGCGTTGGTTCTACGATAAGCCGCCGGTGGAGAGTGTATATGCCGACATGGATACCCACGTCCATGGATCCCTGACAAAGGGAGAGGACGACAGCCTAGCCATTGTGAGATTCCAGGGCAAGAGGAAGGGATTGGCAGAAGATAGTTGGGCCAAGAGAGGGGGGATGGATGATCGTGTCGAGATCTTCGGCTCCGAGGGTGTAGTATATGCCTACCTTCATATGGGCATAGCGTTGATCACATATAGTGAGAAGGGGTATGGCTATGCAGTCGAGAAGGCTCCATCATCAAAGGGCTGGACATTCACTATATATGAAGAGTTATGGAACTATGGATTTCCGCAGGAGATGATGCACTTCGTGGATTGCGTCGCAAATGACAAGAAGCCAATCGAAACTGGTGAAGACGGAAAGGCGATGCTGGAGATGATCTTAGCTGCATATAAATCAGCAAGGTCCGGGAAAAAAGTTACTTTACCATTCAGGCCATCAGTCCAGAAACCCATCGACCTTTGGTTAAAGTAGTCTAAAGGGAGAAGTGTCTTCCGGAAAGATGGGCAAACATGAATTAACAAAGCGATGATGGGTTTCTCAAGATGTGGAAAGGTTCCTATCCGCCTCAAGCAATATACAGTGGAAGGAAATTCAAGAGTGTTTTACTCAACCCTCCGAACTACAATCCCGGCTCCTGGTGCGGAGCTGGGAAGCTCTGGATCGACTATGAGAGCGAAGAATACTGGCTTACGAGTAGACCTAGGGAAGGCGAAATAAAGAGGGGATATGCTGTAGAGATTTATCGGTCAAAGAATGGAGAGGACTATGATCTAGTGACACAGATTACCAAGGAAGAGCTAAACGAGATCTCCAGCGTAAATGTTCAAAGCATAGAAAATCAACAACTATTACGAGATCCACTCACAGGATCGTACTTCCTCTATCTCTCTCTTGATACATCTAAGGAGAACAGAGCTGGCAAGGCTAACAGGACTCATGAAAGTAAGTGGGAAACCTATCTCCTGACCGCTGGGGACCCTTCAGGCCCTTGGAGAGGTGAAGGTTTTGTCCTCAGAGCAGATACTGATTATGACAGCGGTGAGGCGAGGGACTCGACGATCGATATTGTGGATGGAAGGTATGTCGCGCTATATAAGGCCAGAAAAGCCGATACGAAGAAGGTCCATACCGCTTTGGCGTTAAGCTCTGATGGAAAGGATTGGACAAAGCTTGGGGAATTTAAGATCGACCAAAAGCCCCAGCCAGATTTTTTCTTGCTCAATGGTTCTATATTTCCAGGTTGTTGCGGGCCAATATTCATGGGGACCAGAACGACTGATGTTGTTAAGGGCGCGGCACTTACAAAATATTTCAGCGCTTATGTCATAGACTATCGGAGGCTGAATCTGGAGACGATCTGCATAGTGCCATGGATTCCAGGCTCTAGATACGAACATGAAGAATATCCGATACATACATATTCAAATGTTGTCTTTGATCATATGAATGATAGATGGCTTATATTGATAGAGTCGGTTGATCCAGTTCACAGTAAAGAGCCAGGGTTAAACTTAGAAGTCGATAGGGTTCTACTTTATGTAGCACAACTGAGGAGCTCCTCGAGAAGACCTTCGAATGCGACCATCGTTAATAAAGTGCTCTAGAGCCCCAAGTGTGTGTGCAATCAGCATATCCATGACTTATTAAAAAAATCGGTGACCTTTTTCGATATGCATCCTGTTAATACAGACCATAGCCTAATATTTTGAGATTGTAAAGGCGATACTAGATGATACGTTAGAGTTGGCCATTTCAATTGTTCTACTCGGATGCTTAGTGATGTCATTTACCTGAGCCGGTGGGTCCAAGCGCTTTCTGAGACAGAGATACATGATCACTGCTAATGTTACCAAAACAGGAGTGCCGAACGGAAATTCTGGCACAACTGGAACAATTAACAGTGGATACATACCTAGAGCTAATATGGAGGGGGAAAGATTTGATCCCGCAATTCATCCCGCTGAAGTGGCCATAAAGGCCGTAACCTACCATATAGGAAATACCGTCGGCATGGGCGTACTTGATAATTGATACGGAAAGCCGCTGGGCGTAGTCCCCCAAGTTCCGTCGTTGTTTCCGGATTTTATCACGAACGGATAGCTAGTCGACCACTGATCCGCATATCCGATCCACACGTATCCGTTACTATCAGTAGAAATTGTCGGACGCCAGGCCTGATTATAGGTTGTCGAGACTTGTTGCTCCGCTGCGCTCCAGGTGATCGACCCATCGCTGTTAGGCGTTCCGTGCCTATAATATAGATAACCACCTGAATAGACATAATGCAAGTAAGTGCCATCGAACCATATGGAGAATGCTGAGCCCGAACCAATAGATACTACATTAGTGGCGGAACTCCAACTGGAACCATCGGTGCTCGTGCGATATACAAGATAGCTGCCATCGTCGTAGAAGACCCAATATCTTCCGTTAGCGTAGAAAGATTTTCTCTGTAATGCAATCTGTGTCGAATCTATCGTGGTGCTGGTCCCTACCTGAAAGCCACTATTGAGTGTGAGGTAGGCGAATTTGATATTGTAGGGGCTTGCTGCCTTTGTCCTGTAGGCGAGTCCTATTATGTTCCCGTAGGATTGGTAGAAGCAGGTCAGCCCTTGGTTATTCGGCAGCGTGTCCGTGCCCTCGTTTATCCAGTCGGTCGGATTGGTATCCCAGCTCCCTCCACTATATTTCTTGTAGTAGATGTGATTGGCCGTCGGATAGCCGGCCCAGAAGCAATAAAGGTCGTTATTCGCAGTATTAATGGAGATAGCTGGAAATGATGACGTAGTTACCGAGCTTTGGATTTGAGTATCTGAGGATGGCCATCCTGTCCCATAGGTTCTCTTGTTGTATCGGACATCTTGGTTCGCGCCCAAATAAACGAGGTAAACGTCATCGCCCTTCGCTACCGCTGCCGGAGTAGAATAGCCGCCCCAAAAAGTCCCGTACTGTGTGCACGTCTCTTGGCGGCCCCAACTTGAACCGTCCCACAGTTTTCCTCTCACCGGATTTTGGGTCTCGGAGTAGACAGCATACACCTTTCCATTCGTCAAAGGCATTGGCATTACGTGTGTCTCCGCGTCCGTGGTGGATAACTTGGTTCCACTCGCTGGCCATGAGCTACCATCGACCGCATTGGCCTTGATCATGTATGGAAAGTAGTTGGTCGCAGCGCCCTCGTCATCTGAGTATCCTATCCAAGGATAGCCGTTACTGTCAACCGCGACGGAAGGCATGCTCCTGTATCTATTGGCTACGGCTGATTGAACCGTTACCTCTGCCGCTGACCAGGTGATCGTTCCGTTGGAGTTCGGCGTCCCCCTACGGTAATAGAGGCCCGAGCTTTGGCCAGTACAGAAGGCGTAGTGCAAGTAGGTCCCGTCGAAGGTGACCGCGAAGTTCCTACCCTCATTTGCTCCGGCCCTAACAGTGGTGGAAGACGACCAAGTCGTGCCGTCGGTTGAGGTACGATAGACAATGGTCCCGTCGTAATAGAAGACCCAGAACCTTCCGTTAGCGTAAAAAGATTTTCCCTGATACGCACGTTCGGTCGCCGTAATGCCGGTGCTCGTCCCGACGGTCGATGGGCCGGTCGATGATGATGATGATGATGAAGGTGATGACGTCTGAATCGTGCCCATCTTCATCAGGAGGGCCAGGCTGTCCGAGTCATCTCCCTTCTGCATGCCATAAACCGTGGGACTGGAGGACCCGTCGATGTCGAACCTCCTGTTGGCCCCGCTCACGGAGTTGTTCGTGGAGCTATTTGTGCCGGTCAGGTCGCTCGTTGAGGGATCCCAGGCATAGACAGTGCTCATTATCAGGGGAGAAAGAATCATGAACATGAGGAGGGCTACCAATGGCTTCTTCATGCTAGCCACTCCCTTTTGTAACGCTGGAAGATTACGTAGTGGCTACCGTTGTAGTTAACTTGGGCGTGCTTGATCTCGATTTTGTCGAAGCGAGTGAAAGAGGCCGAAAGGCCACCTACCCAGTATGAAGCTGTTACTGCCAAGGAGATCGTAACTACAGCTATTATGATCATGCCCATAACTGTGCTCAAAGCACTTTTGTTGCGATTTCGATGCAACTTCCCCTGCATATGGAGAGGTTGTTATAAAAAAACCTTTTTCCTCTACGAACATTAAGTTACTCAACGGTCAAATGCAAAGGAAGGGAATTAAAAAATTTATGGCCTAAAAAGGGGCTATTCCGTTAATTTATCATAATTTCGATTGAATAAAAGTTTTATACTAAGAAATTAGACTTGGATTAATCATGTTGGAGATGAAGGTAAGCCGAACCGAGAAGGTTCCGTTGCTCTTGACAGTAATTGGCTGTCTTGTTTTCGGCATCGTTGGATCTGCCTGGACGCTCCTCCAGCCAAGTCCCACCATGGCCGTACTGTACAACCTTTCACTTTCGGCCTGCGCATTGGTTCTGCCGGTGTTCTCCCTTAACGCGCTCTTCATCGCTTGCCTGTTGGGCAAGATCAAGGCTTTTGGCAAGCGCATCAATCCAACGAGCTTGACCTTTCTTTACGCGTTTACGATGGCTGCCATGTTCTACAACAACGAGGCAACACCTCACCTCCAGATAATGGCCATCGTCGGGGAACGCTATCTGTATCCCGCTACATCATACGGATACGTCCCGTCGTTCTTGGCCCCATCGGTTGAGGTCGCTGAGCTGTTCAGGACGGGTGGAAATGCCGTGCCGTGGGGAGAGTATGCCCCAACCATAATCTGGTGGTGGCTGATCACGACATTACCAGCGCTCTTCGCCATATCGCTCTCGGTCATCTTCCGCAAGAGATGGACAGATTATGAAAAGGTTCCCTTTCCACAGACCATGATCGCCCATGATCTGATGCAGGGCATGTCCGGCAAAAGCGAGAGGCCACATTGGATTAAACTCTTCTCCCTCGGCATCGTCCTGGGCTTTGCCGTGCAGATCCCAATATTCATGACGCAAGTTTTCCCATGGTTTCCAGACATATACGGTTGGAGGACGAATACATGTTATCATGGTGGAACTTACGTGAGCACTGATTCCCCACTGGCGGGAATAGCGGGTTTGACGATGTGGGGCAAGTATCCTCCGCACGCGGCGATCGGCTATCTTGCACCACTCAACATCCTCCTAAGTTTCCTGATCTGCTACTTTTTGCTGATCATCATAGGGACACAGGTGGCCTACATATTCGGATACTATACAGGCATAACGGGCGTGAGTGGTTGCGGAAGGGCTTGGTGTAGTCCACCGATAGGCCTGATGTACAGCGATCCATTCAAGTGGACCGCGACAGGCCAGTTGGGCGGAATAGTGGGTCTCTCAATTTTCATGTTGATAGGGAGTAGGCGCTACATAGCTGATACAGTCAAGGCCGCGCTCCGAAGGCTCGATCCCGCGCGCATGAGGGAGATGGAGACGGGCGAGGTTATGTCCTATAGATCGGCATATTTGATGATGATCATCTCCCTGATCCTATTCATCGTCTTCTGGACTGCTTCCGGCTTTAGCTTACTTGGGGCCATACTGATGCCCCTTACGCTCGTTTTGGTGTATTGGTCTACAACTCGCATCTACGGCCTCGTGGGATTCGCCGTGAGCGATGGCGCCAACTGGTCAACTTTCCTGTACCAAGGCCTGATGTGGCGGACCATACCATCCCAGCGCACTCCGGAGTGGGCTGCATCCATATGGATCTCAAGCGAGTTCGGTGCAGATTACCCGGAGATGGGATGGGGTGGGGCCCTCTTCTCGTCCTTCTCCTCCTACAGGATGGCCAGCTTGACAGGCACAGACAACAAGGGCGTATTCAGGATATTGACCTTGACGACAATACTACTCCCACTTACCTCCATTATAGGAAGCATATGGGTCGTCAACACCTTTGGAGTTTCACGGACTAGCTTGGGATCCTGGTACGTTGGCAATTACAATAGCCGTATTGGAGTGACAGAGGGTGGAAATACTCCAACTGCAGCCCCCTGGATCCCCTATGCGATCCTGGGCATCGTAATCGTTGGCGTCCTATCGTTCTTGCACGCACGCTTCTTATGGTGGCCGGTGGATCCCGCGGGATACGTGCTGGCAACTACAATGCATCCCCTTCTCGAGGGCCTCTGGCTGCCCTTCCTGATAGCTTGGGTTGCAAAGATGATAACTCTGAAAGCAGGTGGAAGCAAAGCATACGAGAACTACGGCGTGCCCATTGCGACCGGTTTCTTAACTGGAACAACCCTATCCATACTCATAGGAGGGGGAATCGGCGTCTACAGGTTCTTCTTCCCATTCTAGGCGCCACAGATATAACGAAGAAATGTTCTTCACTACTATTCTTGTTTCACATTCCGTTCAATGCATGACCATAATGGATAGCCTATGTATATGATATGAGACTGACTTCTGACATAAAGATGCAAGAGGAGCCATGAATATCCCTATATAGTCATCTTACGCGCAAGTCACAGGTATTGGCATTGGAAAAGAAAGTGCGTTTTGGAATAGTCGGCGTTGGCGGAATGGGCTCGGGCCATGCGAGTGCAATGAAGAACGTAGAGGAGGTTCAACTGACAGCCGTTAGCGATGCGTATAAGACAACATGTGATCGCGTGGCAGGAGAGTACAACGTTCGAGGATTCTACGATTACAGGGAACTCATCGACAGTGGGTTGGTCGATGCCATAACAGTTGCCACCCCGCATTACTACCATCCTCCCGTCAGCATCTACGCCATGAAGAAGGGGATTCATGTTCTCTCAGAGAAACCCATCGCTGTTACGGTGAAGGCCGCTGATGCGATGATCGCTGCGGCGAAGAAGGGCAAAGTCAAGTTTGCAGTGATGTACCAAACGAGGAGCACCCCGGAGTACCAGGCGGCGAAGAGGCTTGTAAATGAGGGCAAGTTGGGGACCATCTACAGGACGTGCTGCATCGACTCCGGCTTCAGAAGCCAGGCCTATTATGATTCTGCCGCATGGAGGGGGACATGGAAGGGAGAAGGCGGAGGTGTCCTCATAAATCAGGCGCCGCATGAGATCGACGTATTCATGTCGTTGGGCGGCCTTCCGAACAAGATCTTCGCGTTAACGAATACGCGCCGCCACAAGATAGAAGTGGAAGACGAGGCGGCAGCGCTTCTCAGCTACAAGAATGGAGCCAGAGGATACTACTATACGAGCACTACGGAGTTCCCTGGCACGAGCTACTTGGAGCTTTGCGGGGAGAAGGGGAAGCTCTTGATATCAGATGACAAGGTCAAGTTCTGGACCCTCGAGAAACCTCTTCAGGAGTTCAACGATACCATTACTCAGATGTGGGACCAGCCTGCAGCGCATGAGGAGGATGTACCGATTGAGAAGAGGGAAAGTGGTCACGGTGCGATTATTCGCAATCTAGCGCGTGCGATCCTCTACGACGAACCCCTACTTTCACCGGGCGAGGAGGGGCTTAAGAGCGTAGAATTCATCAATGCCGTCATACTCTCAGGGAAGAAGGGGAGGTCCGTCGAGATACCCGTGAACAGGAAAGCTTACGAGGAATTCATAACCAAGATGAAGAAGACATCTAAACCGAAGGTTGTTAAAGAGGCCAAGCGCATAACCGATCCGAGGATCGGCAAGGCTTAGACTGAGCTGGACGAACGCCATTAGACAATACTGAGGTATTCTCGTTAGAACTGATGCAGAGCATCTTGCCAGATCTCTTATGAATTACGTAGCTCTATTATTAGTTACATGAGAATCAAGAACGTAATATTTTTTAGCGATCGGGGAGATGGGTAGCCCATGCAGAGAAGGAGACTTGGACGAACAGGCAATATGAGCAGCATAGTCGCTTTCGGTGGCGCTGCTCTATCGGAGATATCGCAGGATGAGGCAGATGCAGCAGTCAGCCTAGCTTTAAAGAACGGCGTTAACCACTTCGATGTTGCGCCATCATACGGGGAAGCTGAGCTGAGGCTTGCACATTCGATGAAGAGGCATAGGGACGAGATATTCTTGGCATGCAAGACGGAAAAGAGGACAAAGAGTGAAGCTTTAGCCGAGCTCCACCGCTCTTTGGAGTGCCTTGCCGTTCGCTACTTCGATCTGTACCAACTCCATGCTCTGGACGACCCAAGGGAATTGGACGTGACACTGGGCCGAGAGGGGGCAATGGAAGCCATCTTGGAGGCTCGTGACGCTGGCCTAGTCCGATACATCGGAATCACAGGCCACAGGCCATCAACTCAGATAGAGGCCCTAAAACGATTCGACTTCGACACGGTTATGTTCCCGCTGAATTTCATCTTGCGCAGACATCGTGCTCCAGAGAATGATTATGAGACACTCATCAAGCTCGCGGAGGAAAAGGACGTCGGTAGGATCGCGATAAAGTCCATAGCCAAAGAGCGCTGGAAGAGCGAGTTACACGGCTATAGAACATGGTATGAGCCATTCGATGAGCAGATGTCAATCGACCGGAGCCTGTGGTTCACCCTCAGCCAGGACATAACGACGGCCGTTACCCCAGGAGATGTCCGCCTCATCTCAAAGGTCTTGGATGCGGGCCAGCGCTTTACGCAATTGAGCGAAGCGGAACAGGATCAGCTTATCAAGTCAGCAGGAGCGCTCAAGCCGCTCTGGCCAGACTGACTGCTGCCATGTGCATTGTGAAAGATTCCGAATAGTTAATGTGACTTACGCCAGAGCCACCTGTCGAACCATTCGAATGCCTTCCTTCCGCTGAACTCATGCGCACCAGTGAATCTATCGACCTCAAGCATACCAGGATGACCTGAAGCCGTATAGATCTTCTTTAAGTGATCATAGGCCCTCAGGGCATCGTCTATCACGAAGCAAGTGTCGTTCTCACCCATTTGAACGAGTAGCGGCTTTGGCGCGATGAGTCCAGCCACATCGGCGATATCACCATAGAGGAGTAGACCTGGGCTATATTGAGCGCCACATGTATTGACTTTGCCTCTGTCCCCCAACGCATCCCATCTGATCGTGCTGATGTAACAGCTTACGACGGATGCCTTTATCCTCCTGTCAAGGGCTGAGAGATATGCCGCCATAGTTCCGCCAAACGAGAGGCCGATGCAACCTATCCTCTTCGGATCGACTTCCTTTCGACTTTGTATGTAATCGATCGTTCTGATCCCATCCCATATCTGAAGAGTAAGTAGGTGATAACCGAAGTAACCGAGAGCAAGATAGTTGACATTACATCCATCACGGCCCTCTCGGACCCATTCCTTGTCGGGCGCCCGCTCTCCAAAACCTCGCCAGTCAGGTGCTATCACGACGTATCCACGTTCTGCGAACTGCTTGGCAAAGTCATAATTCAGAGGTTTGATGAACTGGTCATATTCCTCCTTCGATGCCGTAATGCCGACAACGTCGACCTTACCCCTCCCGTGTCCATGTGCACAGAGGAGTGCGGGCCTCTTCTCGCCGGGCTTGATGCCCTTCGGGATCAGGACATATGCGGGTACGGAGGCATACCTCTCCGTGTTATAGACTACCTTTTCCCGCACGTATGAACCGACATCCACCCTTTCCACCACCTCGGCCCTCAGCGCCACCGGATGCGGAAATCGGCCTAAGTTACTGCGAAGTTGTTTGAGAAATTTGCGCCTCCATAACATCCAGTCTCTGGTGCTCTTGCCATTGAATGTCAGGCTCGGCTTGACTTCCTCCATCATCGCGTTTACAGTATCTCGAACAGTGATCAGTCTCCTCATGGCCATCAGCTAAGAGACACTTCGGCCAAGAGGCCTTTATAGGGTATCTAGGTTCGCCTTAGAATTGCAGCTTCTGTATGATCTTTTCCTCGGGACCCACTAGCTCAGCCGTTATTCGCACATAGTTCTCAAGCAACGAGTCCTTTAGCTTCGTCCTCAAGAGCTCATCGATCTGGAATATGCCGGCTGAATTGGTCATCCTGATGTGTATCGCTATAGGCCTCTCCTTGTCACCTTCATTTATCAAGACCTTCTCTATTGCAAGGGCCGAGACGGAGTGGATATTCACGGAGCCGGCCTCAAACGGTATTCTTGCCCTTCCTCGCTCCATATCTAGCGCATCGCTAAGACGCACTATCCCCGCCTCGATCGTAAGTGGTGTGCAATCGCTTTCATGGGCCCTTATGGCATGAAGTGTTTCGGAGACTATGATCGGGATCTCCTCCTCATCGTATATCCCCCGCAAAAACTCCTTAAGAAAGCCAAGCGCAATCGGTATGCTGAAATCCGCGTGATTAAGCCTGTGCACCACATGTCCTATATCATGGAGGCAGCTTGCAAGAAACACGATGACTTCCGCGTCTTCCATTTTGAGTTTATAGTTCTTGACCACTCCTGGCTGAACCCCATTTGAGACCAGTATGCGAAGAAGTCTGAGGGCCATATTGGAGACTATTTTGATATGCGTTGGCCCGTGGTCATTGAAACCGAGTCGATCTATCGCCATCACATTACAGCATCTGAGATAAGCTTCGAGCTCCTTGCTCTTCCTGACCTTCTGGAGGACCGCCCCAAGCTTCTTGTTGCGACCGGTCGGCAGGGTGAAGTCCATGCATCTAAAGCAGGATATGGCCTATCTAAGGATTTTTTCCACCATTCAGTCTGGTAACCTAAGCCATCCTCTCCGGCAATCACGCCCGAGAGCTGATTCTAGGCATCAGTCCTCCGTATCCATTCCCGTTTTCTCTTGAGGTAGTAGTTGTAGTTCTCAAGGGACACTTCCGGAGGGACTCTATGATCAACGGTCGGGATGTATCCTCCCTGTCGTAGCAGGGGAGTGAGTCTATCTATCTCGCCATCGATCTCGTCCCTTCCTTTCATGAGCGACAGCTTATTGACTGCACCCATCAGCAGTACTTTGTTGCCAAAGCGTTCCCTGAGCTCATATACATTCGTATGAGCGATCTCTATAGGGAACATACAATTGATGCCCCCCTTGATCCATCCGGGCACGAGCTCGGTGATCCTGCCATCGCAATCTAAGATGTTTATGTTGACTCCATACTCAGCCAGGAGAGATGTCACCTTCCTGTATCTTGGTACCATGAATTCCTCGAAGAACTTCACCGATAGGAGGGGCCCCCTGCTGTAGCACATGTCCTCCCACCAGGTGCTGAAATCGACGCGCACGTTCTTTAGCGCCCTCGGTATTATCTTGAGCCACAGATCGGTAAGTGTGTCCATCATCTCGGCGATCCAATCCGGGTCCTTGTAGAAGGCCAGCGAGATGTTGTGCACACCCATCCAGTTCCGCAGCCAACCGTATAGGCTCCCGATTCCTATGCCAAGCGGGTAGTCATGGTCTCTGTAGCTCTCCGAAACCTCCTCCAAGTTTAGGGGGAATCTCCCCGGAGTAGCCGGATCAAAGAACGATATCAGCTTCTGCCAGTCGCTTCTATCCTTGATCGGGTAGCGGATGTAGAACGGGACAGTGGAATGCCATTTCTTCTGCTCATAGATCCCGCCCATCCCATCCTCCACTGTCATGCTGTCCTCCGTCTCCTTCAGTATTCTCCCGGGCAGGTCTGGCCAAAATCCTGTCACCACGGGAAGGTGTTGAGTGCTCTCCAAACCCTCTAATTTGAAATACAGTTCGATGTCCCTATTGCTCTCCCTCTCCAATGGCAGGCCCTCCTTGTGCCATCTCTGGATTGTCTCGGTCCAGTATCCGAATTCATAATCAGGGACTCTATCTACTTCCTTGAAGTTATATACGTGTAGAAATCTCTCTCTTCGGTTCACGTCTCCAGAATAGCATTTGTTTGTTATTAAGATTTCACATATCCATGAAGGCACTCACTATGCCCAATTTCCATTTTTACGCCCTCTTCGAGCTAGGCTAGTTCGATGTCCCAAAGGTTGAGATGGTTTAACCGTTCTCGCATTTAAAGTCCATATACCTCTATGGCGTTTCCACCTATGATCCTCTCCGCGACCTGTATCGCGGTTTTTTCTCCGAAGTAATTCGAGACCACCTTCTCAGAGAGCACATCCGCAACTAGATCCTTTGCCAGCATCAGGGATGCATAAGATTGATCGATTTGCTCGTGATCGCCTCCCCATGCGAAGATCTTGCTCGCTGGAACGATCTCGAGCCACTCAGAAAGTGCCCTCTTATACGCTGAAGGCGAGATGTGCGCGAGCCAACACGCGTCGACGTAAACATTTGGGAAATACTTGGCCAAAATTCCAGCTTCAATCACGAAAGGGTATCCACCGTGGAAGATGTCGAAACGTACATCCTTAAACTCCTGAATCAGACCAGTCAGATGCGTGGGGTTCGCATTGGTTATCGTGTTGTAGTTTCCAGCCTGTAGCCCTGTGTGTATCTGGAAGGGGAGTTTATGCTTCAAGCAGCGTTCGCAGACTGCGTGCATCATGAAATCCTGAAAGGCCTTTCTCTCCGCATATGACGCCCTCTCCAGGCCTACGGCGAACATCCTCTCGGCATCGGACTTTGTGGGTTTCTCATATAATAGAGTTCTCTCGTATGCCAGTCCAGACTTGACGCCAATTGCCCCCTGCTTGACTGCATTCTCAAACGCCAAGTCCAGTGCTTCGAGATACTTATCGAGCGTCCTCGTACTCCCCTCGATGAAGCTATTCGCGACCTCCCTATCGCCTGTGATGAAGCCATCCATCCTTACGACCTGTTTGAGCCTTTTGTCGCTGATGATGTTCGCATTTATACGACCCCTCTCACTTATGTCGAGGATCATCCTATGGACGTCCATTCTATCAAATATCTCAAGCGACCACTTGAGGTGATCCCTGTTCTTCTCCCGGATCCGTTTGGAGAGGGACATCCAGTTCTCATCGTCGATCTCATCCCCTTCGAATCCATAAAGGTCCCTTAGTGCTATCAGGAGGAACCTGTAGTAGATCGTATTTCGGACCCTTTCGAGGAATGGCCTCAGCTGAGACCACATCTCTGAGGCTTTGTCCTCTCCCGTCTTCAGATACGCGAATTCCCCGAGATCCAGTGCTTTTTCGGGCAGACCCGCGGCCACGAGGTCGCCGTGAAGATAAGCGTTAGCAAAGAAATAGGGCAGATCGATCTCATGGTCCACCTTGGCCATGAAGGGCTCCATGAGATGCTCGTGATTGTCAACCATCTTCATCTCATCGATGGCAGATCGTATTCGCCTCTTTACATCCTCCTTAGTCATGAAGTTCTGACCTCAAAGGTCGTCGAGTTCGGACATAAGTAATTAAGGGCTTCTGATCAGCCAACCGCTGCTATACGATCTGCTGTAAGTAACGACGTAAAGAGGAAGAGGCTAAAATGCATTGAATCACTTGGCAATTGGCCTCGAGCACTTTGGGGTATTAATAATTAGTCTCGTTTATGTGTTCGGTTGAATTCGATCGACATCGAATATCGTCTGGTGCCGTTTATAAAATTAATAAACTTCAAAAAGGCATAAGCTGTGCAACATCTTAGGGTGAGACCGTGGCGGGCATCCTCGATACGAGATTGAAATGGATCTTCTTCGATGTCGGAGGGGTCCTAGTGGATGAGGTGAAGACGATGAAACACTTTGCTTCGACCATCCAAAGCCTCCTTGCAAATTATGGCATCAGAGTTTCGGTCGAGGCGGTGGAGAGGATCCAGCTGGAGGCCGCTCATGGCTTCGGTTCAGTCACGCGTACCATAATCTCCAACCTCACATCGGATAAGGGGATAGGGAATAGGGTCTACGGGGAGATCTGGGGGGATGTTCGTAATCTTGACGAGCCTTATCCTGAGGCTGGGGAGGTGCTGAGACAACTCTCCTCGGGTTTCAAGCTCGGCGTGATCGCCAACCAACTTCCTGGCTCAAGGGAGAGATTGAGGCGATTTGGTTTCTCTGAGTATCTTTCGGTCTACGCGTTATCCGACGAGCTGCGAGTAAGTAAACCCGATGAGGCTATCTTCTGTTATGCCTTGAGAGCTGCCAACTGTAATCCTGAGGAGGCCGTTATGGTCGGCGACCGCGTTGATAACGACATCATCCCAGCAAAGAGGTTGGGCATGCACTCCGTAAGGGTGCTAAGGGGACTCTTCATGAGCCAGCATTCCAGAGGAGAGCTTCCAGATGCGGAGATATATTCCCTCAAGGATCTCATCGGACTTGAATTACTAAAATAGGCACCCCTTACATCGACTTGTCTCTAGTCACGATTTCCCAGACCGAATTAAAACCTGAGCTGCAGCGTCGATTTCATCGATGCTCCTCAAGCTATGAATTGAACGTGATTCCCCGTAAATGACCTTTCCGCCTGTTTCGACCTAAAGCGATATCGTCCGACCTTTCTACTTCTTCTTTTTGGCCGCATGAGGCAGCTTGATCATTCTCTTGGTCCTCATCGAGTCGTTGGCAGCTAGCGTTACCATTAGTGTGCCCAAACCGTCTTCATACTGGCACATTACTTTGGAGGCATCATCACCCCTCACGCCCTGAATGAATGCCCTGTCTTCTATGGAGAAGATCTCTTCCTCGCCCTTTATCTCCTCTGGCTCCATGCCCTTCCGGAGGAGGTGTAGGGTGTGTTCCCATCCTGTGAAGTTCGCAGTCATATTGTTGGCATAGACGTCCAGGGTGACGCCACCTCCACTGCCATTTGCTGAGCACGATGCCCATAAGTTCGCGATGGCACCATTCACGAACCGCATATTCACGACACTCGCATCCTCGATTGTGTAACCCTTCGGCGTTCCCTTGTTGAATCCCTTCGCGCCGAATGCCTGCACCTCAACCACGTCTCCACCTATGAATCTCGCGAGGTCCACCGTGTGAGTCACCTGTTCGTGGAATTGTCCCCCGCTCTTTGCCTTACGGATCCACCAAGACCAGATAGCTCCGCCCTCCGCTGTAGGCGTACCTCCTATCCACCCCCCGAGCATGAGTATCGCCGGATCCTCCCTAGTTAAGTCCCTCACCATCTGCACTCCCTTCCTGTAACGATTCATGTAACCAACGCTTGTCAGGAGTTTCTTCTTCTTGACCGCACCGGCTATCCTCTTGGCCTGAGCTAGGTAGAGGTTGATGGGTTTCTCGACGAAGAACGGGATGCCGCGCTTGACGGCCTCAAGTTCCGTTCCGTGCGCGAACGGAGGGAGGCAAAAATACGTGGCATCGAGTTTGATGGCGCTGAACATCTCCTTGGCGCTGGCGAATGTTCTGCCCCCGACCCCATACTTGCCAGCCATCTCTTGGGCCCTTTGGAGATTAAGATCGCAGAAGCCCACGAGATCTACATCCGTATCTTTGGCAAGTCCCTTAAAGTGAGACTCAGCTATTCCCCCGCAACCGACGAATCCAACTCTAGTCTTATCGACCATACCGCGTCAGCCATCCCTTAATCCTTTAAGTTTTCTCGTGCCATCTCTGAGATCAGTGATTGTCGCTCGATAGGCGCTCCCATATCGGGGGAATGCGCTTCTTGGCCTCTGCTCCTAAAATTATCGGATCTATTCCAGCCATCTCGCAGAAGTATGTCAATGCACGCACTCGATTGCCAATGACCGCAAGGATATGATTACATGGGAAGATGCTGATGAACTCCTCGAAGTCGCAGTGAAGCCTGGCATGAACATGAGGCCATGTGGGATCAGTTTGGGCATTCAGTGCCTTTCGCTCCGCCTGAGGCAAGTCGAGGCTCTCGCCGAGGGCAATGACCATGTAGGGCCTATCGTCCCACAGTCCCATCCTCGCGAATGTCATCTCCCCTGGGGCCGCATCGAACTCAACAGATGCGCCGCCTGCCTTGAAATAGAGCTCGAGGGCCGGATGGAATGTCACCTTCTTGAAGTTCTCCTTAGGATCCATGCTCCTGGACGCATACCAGCTGGCGTGGTTTCCAGAGTTACAGAAATCCCACAGGTTCCTGTCAGGATGATAAAGGCGCACATCCATGAAGAGGATAGGCAGTCCCCCGCTCGAGTACTTGAGGACTTGCATTGTGAGGGCCGCGAAGGCATCGGCCTCGGTGGCACAGACCGTCGGCTCCTTCGGTCCATCCCAATCGTATGGGTCATTCATGAGCATCTCGGCCACATCTCCGAGGCAGACGTATTCCGTTAACTCCCTCTGTCCCTTTAGGCCGCAGAAGTCGAAACCCTTCTCCACGTTGACGGCCTTCATGGCCAAGTAGAGGCGGAGCTGCCTCTTCAACGTCTCGGGCGTCAGCATCTTCCCATCGTACCTTATTCTCTCCCCGAGGAGCTCCGTAAACCACCTGAAGCCCTTCTCGACCTCCTCCTCATCAACTTCCTCCATCCTCTTGACTAGAAGTAGTTGGTCTATCTGCCGTGCCGTAACCCCCAATGTCTTTAGCACTGGTACGAGATGATAATATCCCGTCTCCATCCCCATCGAGTGACCACCGTACATCCCATAGACCTCATTCCGCATCGTCGTTAGCGCTTCTGAGGCGCGTATCCAGTCAAAGACTTGCGCTTGAACCACGGGGTTGGCTGCATCTCCTACTATGCGGTGCGTCCTTATGCCGGCCTGACGCAGCGCCCCATCTGTAGCGAGGAGTCCAACGTTGCCTGGGAACTTGCCACTGTTGTTCGAAAGACTGAGGACTGGCTTCTCCCTTCCGACGCTATTAACGAAAGGCCAGACGAGGAAAGGGAAATTCCACACGTAGTAGCACATTATGATTTGCTTGCAGTTGGCCCTCGAAAGCTCCTCTCCCACCCTCTGCGCTGTCCTACTGGAGGTTATGATCTCGGATCCGGTCACGACTTGGGGCACGGAGCCATCGATGTTCTTCACGCCATTTTTTATAATATCGGTCCATTGCCTCACGACCGCCATGCACTCCGCATTGTTCTTTGTATACACGTGCTCCCTCTCATCGTTCAGCATAACGATTCCAATGGGTGTTGATCTCATCACGTTACCTCCTTTTCCTGCCCGGTACTATCCGTTTGGACATTTGAATCTTTCTTAGGGATTCCTATGATGCGCCCATACGACCGGAAACTATAGATCGTACGTACTCTAACTTTAGCCGATAATATGCGAATGGCTACGGACTGATAATCCATCGATTCTGGCATCACCAAAACATCGTATTGGTCCAATCGGATTCTGTTGTCAGATGACCTGGGTTTTCATGCACAAACACTTATCTCGCTCGGTCAAAAGTAATGTCCATATGCCAGCAAAACTCAAGTGTATCATCTCGAACCCTCAAACGGGAAAGTCCGAAGCTCTTGAATTGGAGGGCGAGAAGGCGAGACCCCTGATCGGTCTCAAGTTAGGTGACGTCATCGATGGATCGGTAATGGGCCTAAGTGGCCAACTGAAGCTGAAAGGCGGGACTGACAAATCGGGTTTCCCGATGGTGAAGGGCGTGCACGGCGAAGTCAAGGCACGATTGTTAATCGGCAAGAGCCATGGGGAAAGGAGGAGGGCTACCGTAAGGGGCGAGATGGTGTCTGAGGAAATATATCAGCTCAATCTCGTGATGGTTGTTCCGAAGGGAGAACAGGGGGAGAATGAAGGGAAACAGGAAGGGGGCACTCAAGCAGCAAAGGCACGGGAGGTGGAGGTCGAGG
>Ga0315282_10001722_pt1 | contig 40896 bp, 39 predicted proteins | sample YL17G07_20_MG_FD_203693 | JGI IMG/M metagenome (GOLD analysis project Ga0315282, IMG submission 203693) | Sediment microbial communities from Yellowstone Lake, YNP, Wyoming, USA - YL17G07_20 | ecosystem: Environmental > Aquatic > Freshwater > Lake > Sediment | place: USA: Wyoming | collected...
GGGCGATTCTTTCTTTTCTAATTAATCTGCTAATCCAGTTCTTGATGTAATTCATTTGACCTGAATATTCATTGTCGATGGCTATGACATCATCCTCCATCAGAATAGGCTTAATCGCAAGCAAAACAGCCGAACTGAAAGTCCTCAGAACTTTGCGTTTCCTGCTAATTCTAATCCTCCATGAGAGAATTGATCTTTTAACTCTCCTATCAATTATAATCACGCTGCTCACTTGTCCCCTAACTGCTGCAACAACCGTGTCATACTCTGTTTGTTCTACTTTGCCGCTTTGATCCACAATTACCTTCATTTAAAACCAATCCATCGACGAACGCTGTAGAGTCTCCAGTCAAACTATATAATTAAGAATTATCCTACCTAACGCTGTGTAAACCTATGTTGAAGCTTGATGATTATAAGGTTGTTTTCGCCTCCGTGGGCTTGATAGGCGTTTTGCTGTTTGCTTCTCCAACGCTGAGTTTGGTTTTGCGTTTGCCTGGAAGCGAGAGGTTTTCGGAGCTTTGGGTTTTGGGGCCTGGGCGGATGGCTGAGGATTTCCCGTTTAACGTTTCTGCTGGTAGCACGTATTCAGTGTTTTTGGGTGTGGGAAATCATATGGGTGAGTCTGAGTATTATAGGGTGGTTGTGAAGTTCAGGAATTCTTCGGAGCCTCTGCCGAACGCTACTGAGGGTGTGGCGAGCAGTTTGCCTGAGCTGTACGCGTACAATGTGTTCTTGAGCGATGGTCAGGTTTGGGAGGGAGCTTTGAATTTTTCTTTTAGTGATGTGGTGTTTGGGCAGAATGTGTCTTCGGTGGGCAGAATGCGTGTTAATGATGCTTGGGTTAACGTTGACAAGAGTGCGGTGTGGGATAACGTGACTAACGGGTATTTCTATCAGGTTTTCATCGAGCTGTGGATGTACAACACGGCGAGTGGCAATTTTGGTTTTCACAATAGGTTTGTGACTCTTTGGCTTAACATGACTGCTACCTAATGAAAGAAAGAGGTCGGTACTCCGAAGTATGGCATATTACGGCTGCATAATAAGTAATATATTGTCCACGAAAAATTGAAGTGTGAGGCGTTTCGCGATGGTCTTCAGATCCAGAGTGATTCTTGCTGTTGGGGCTCACCCTGATGACATTGAATTGGGATGTGGTGGGACTCTCTGCAGAACTGCTGAGCTGGGGGCAAGAACTGTCGCGGTGTTCTTGACCAAGGGGGAGCTTAGTGGTGATGCTGAGATTAGGATGCGAGAAAGTAGAGAGGCACTGAGGGTTCTCGGTGTAAAAGACGTGTTTTTTGGTGATTTTCCTGACACTGAGGTTCCTAGCTGTCGAAAGAGCATAGATTTTCTGGAGCAGTTCTTCATAAAGTATCAGCCAGATGTTGTGTTGACTCACACGGTGAATGATGTTCACCAGGATCATCGTCAAGCAGGTTGGATTTCCATAACAGCTTTTAGGAATGCGTTGAAACTGCTTGCTTATGAGACTCCCAGGGTTAGTCCTGGGTTTACTCCTAACTATTTCGTGGACATATCTAGTTGTGTTGATTCGAAATGGACGGCTTTGAAGTGCCACTTGTCTCAGAAGGAGAAGAGGTACTTGACTTATGAGTCAATGGTTAACCTGGCTTCTTTCAGAGGGCGTCAGGTTAATCTTGCTGCGGCTGAAGCTTTTGAAGTTGTGAGGTATATAGAAACCAAACCGTGACAGGTTGCTTGAGACAGCATGATTGTTGCTGGTCATCAGCCCAACTATTTGCCGTGGTTGGGTTTCTTCGACAAGATGCTTCAATGTGACGTTTTCTTGATTGCAGACAATGTCCAGTTTTCAGCGCGGAATTTTCAAAATAGAAACAAGGTAAAAACATTTGATGGTGTTAGATGGTTGACGGTTCCGATAGAGCATGCTGGAAAACCATTGCCGATTAATGAAGTGAGAATAGCAAACGTAGGAAACTGGGCAAGGAAGCATTGGGTAACGTTAAAGTGTAGTTACAACCAAGCTCCTTTTTGGGAAAAGTATAGTGACTTTTTCGAACAGACTTACAGCCAAGAGTGGACAATGCTAATAGACCTTAATATGCATATTATAAGGGGATTGATGCGGTTTCTCAAAATAGAAAAGCCCTTGGTGATGGGTTCATCTCTCAGGGTTTCTGGGATAGGAAGCGAATTGGCGCTTGCTCAAGATAAAGCAATGGGAGCCGATATACATCTTTCAGGAATTGGAGGCAGAGACTATTTGAATATCAAACGTTTTGAAGAGGAAGGAATAAAAGTGGTATTTCAAGACTTTCAGTATCCTGTATATCCACAACTACACGGAGAATTCGTGCCCAACCTATCTGTGGTTGATTATCTTTTTTGCACTGGAGGAAAAATTTGGAGAACTGAAAAACAGGCAACACTGAGGAGCTGATTATGGCCAAAGTAAAGAAAGTTTCTTCTGCTTTTCCATTTTTCGATAAAGAAAGCGTTCAGAATATTTTGAAAGACATAGAACTAATGTTGAAAAGTGGAGTTTTAACTGACGGACCGCATGTGGAAGATTTTGAAAGAAAATTTGCCGAGTACGTGAAAGTCAAACACGCAGTAGCAGTTAATTCAGGGACTTCAGCTCTTGAAATTTCGCTTAGACACTTTAAATTAAAAGGCCAAGAGGTCATTGTTCCTACGAACACGTTTGTGGCTACGCCGAATTCTGTTTTGTTTGCGGGTGGTAAACCGATTTTTGCAGATATTAGGGAAGACACTTTGTGCATTGATCCGGAAGACGTGAAAAGGAAAATTTCATCGCAAACTGCTGGAATAATTGTGGTTCATATTGCAGGGCTCATATGTCCGCAGATTAATGAACTTTCCGAACTTTGTAGAGATAATGGTTTGTTTCTCTTGGAAGATGCTGCTCATGCGCATGGGGCTTTGATTGATGGAAAAAAAGCTGGGGCATTGGCTGACGCTGGATGTTTTTCTTTTTATCCAACCAAGGTTATGACCAGTGGAGAAGGCGGAATGATCACGACGGATGATTCAGATTTGGCTGAATCTGCTCGTTGTATGCGGAATCATGGTCAAAACTCGCAAAGACAAATGGTAAGGTTGGGTCACAACTGGCGTATGAGTGAGGTTGCCGCTATAATTGGGAAATATCAACTGGAGAATTTAGAAAAATTTGTCTGCAAACGTAACGAAATCGCGAAATCTTATGATGCTGCCTTAGAAAATATAGACGGCGTTTATCTTTTTAGAACGCCAGTCAACATTAGGCATAGTTATTATAAGTACCCAATAAGGCTTGGCGAGGATGTTGACCGAGAAAAGGTCGCGGCTGCGTTGAAGCTAAAATACGGTATCGAAACCGGCAACGTCTACGATCCACCGTGTCATCTTCATCCTTTCTACAGAAAGAACTTTAATACTAAAGAGGGAGACTTCCCAGTTTCGGAAAAGGTGTTGAGAAAGGTTTTGTGTTTGCCGATGCATTTTGGCATTACTGATGTTGATGTGCGGTATATTTCATCAGCTCTTGGATGCGTTGTGAACGAATCGACGAATCAATGACGTGTGCAGAGTGTACTCCAGATGAAGGCTTTGGGAATCAAGAAACTGGGTTCTGTGGAATCTGTAGATGTGTTGGCTCGTGTTCCGATTCGAGAATCTGAGTTGGATCGTTTTAAGTTTGGAAAGAAATGGTATTACGAACTTGAAGGCTCGGAGAAGGGCCACGAATTTCTTTGTCTTGATGTGGGCTGCGGGGCAAAGCCATTTCCAAAAGCTGACGTTCTGTGTGATTTATGTGTGAAGCCTGTTCCTGATAGAAGAATGAGAGAGTTGGTGACATTGGGGAAACCGTTCGTTCTCTGTGATTGTCGTTCTCTGCCGTTTAAGGACAAGGCGTTTGATTTTGTGGCTTGCTATTATGTGGTTGAACATGTTGATGACCCTATTGCCTTGTCTATGGAGTTGAGACGCGTGTCCAGCCATGGTTACATACAGTGTCCCTCTTGGTTTAATGAGATAATGTATGATGAGGACGTACACAAATGGATCGTGATAAAACGCAAGAACAAGCTTCACATTAAACCTATCAATAGTGAGAAAAGGTTTCGACTTCGTTTCGGTTTCATTTTTCACAGATTGTATCAATCGGGTAAATGGCAAGTTTTGCATGCAATTCTTGATGAACTTTTTAACGTCTTTACAGTTCATTATGCTTTCTGATTGGCTGGTGTAACGTTGAAAGAAGGGTACATTAGGTCTTCACGACCTTATTTCCCAAAGCAAGACATTGACTTGATAGTGAAGGATATAGCAAGAACTTTGGAAGAGGGAAGACTTAGAAATGGAGAAAACTTGCTGTCCTTCGAGCGTATGTTCGCTGAATATGTTGGTGTGAAGCAAGCAGTTGCCTTTGATTCCGACGGTGATGCCTTGGAAACAGCTTTGCGGTACTATGAGGTGAAAGGTCGCGAAGTTGTTGTTTGCACAAACAGCTTCATTTCGATACCGAACAGTGTAGTGTATGCCGGCGGCAAGGTTGTTTTTGCAGACATAAAGGAAAACACACTTTCGATGGATCCGCATAGTCTTTTGGATAGTATCTCAAAGAATACTTGCGGGGTTGTTGTTACTCATATCGCCGGTTTTCCCAACCCTGATCTGTCGGAAATAATGCAGATCTGCGAAGCGCACGACCTCTTCTTGGTTGAGGATGCAACGCATGCTGTAGGCGCGACTATCAGAGGGCGAAAAGTTGGGACTTTCGGAGATGCAGCAGTCTTCGCGTTTACTCCCACAAAAGTGTTGACAACAGGAGAAGGAGGTATGCTTGCCACGGACAGTACAGAATTGAGCGAAGAGGCAAGGACTATTAGGTTCTATGGTTCAGGAAAAGCAAAGACCACCTTTGTTAATCTAGGGCGGAATATGGTGTTACCTGAAGTCTCTGCTATCCTAGGGATTTATCAGCTGAAGAGGGTTGAAGAGTTTATCGCGAAGAGAAACAGAATAGCTAGGATCTACGACGAAGAGTTGAACAGACTGGATTTGGTCAAAACGATAGAATGCCCTTATGGCAACCGTAGCAGTTATTACAAGTATCCTTTGATTCTGGATGCTCATGTCGACAAAGCGAGGTTTACGCAGTTGCTGGAGAAAGAATACGGTGTCGAAACTGGAAACGTTTTTTATCCCCCCTGTCATATGCAACCGGTTTATGGTACACGAGGAGCTGAGTTTTCTGAGAAGAAATTGTCAGTTTCAGAGCGGATACTTTCACAAACGATTACATTGCCAATGCATGCGGCGTTGACGGATGAGGACGCGCAATATGTGGTTAAGAGTTGCTGTGCTGTTTTGGCTAGCTTATAGGAATACGTATATGCAGAAGAAAAATGTTGAAAACGAAGTCTGAAGTTACTGGGGTTTTACAGTATCATGATCGTTATTGCGGCATATGGGTGAATATGAGTTTATCTTCTATATCATAGGCTTATTTGTTCTATAATTATTTTCCTTGATGATTTAAATCAGACGAAGATTAGATGAAATTGGAGAGCTAAGGGAGAAGGACTACGGGTTTGCCTAGAGTTTTAGTGTTGTTGGCTTCGCTGAATGAAGAAGAGGGTATAGGTCCTACTGGCTGAGGATATGAACGTCTTGAAAAGTGTACAAACTGTGCGTAAAGCAACGATTCCCTTAGCCAACCCCATATTCGATGAGGAAATGGAGAAGGCCGCGGTTAACGCTCTTTTAAATGAACGTTTTGTTTTGGGAGAGAGTGTTTACAAATTTGAGGAAGAGTTTGCCAAGTATTGTTGTGTGGACTATGCAGTTTCAACAAATTCTGGAACTGATGCATTGCAAATTGCTTTGAAAGCCTTAGGAGTAATACAAGGACAGCATGTCATAACTTCTCCGGCTTCATTCATTGCCAGTTCTAACGTTATTCTTCATGTTGGTGCTGTGCCAATTTTTTCGGACATCGATTTGGGAACATACACTATTGATCCTAAGCAAATGAAACAGGATATAAGGAGAAGAACTAAAGCGGTTATTCCTGTCCATCTTTATGGTTATCCAGCTGATATGGATTCGATAAATGAAATCGCTGAAAAACACAGATTATACGTAATTGAAGATGCTTGTCAGGCTCATGGCGCCTTATATAAGGGTCGGAAAGTTGGAAGTCTGGGAGAAGTTGCTTGCTTTAGTTTTTACCCTTCTAAGAACATGACGGTTGCGGGAGACGGTGGGATTTTAGTAACTAACGATAAAAAAGTGGCGAATAAGGCTTCAAAGTTGAGAGATTGTGGAAGAAGAAGCCAGTATGTCCATGATCTAATTGGCTACACTGCTCGCTTGAACACTGTAAACGCCTCAATTGGAAGAGTACAACTTAAGCATCTTGACGAGTGGAATGAGAAACGGAGAAGAATCGCGGAGACGTACAATCGTTTATTGTCTGATATTGATGAATTGATCCTTCCTCCAAAAGGAGATGGTAAAACTCGTCCTGTTTATCATCTTTATGTTTTAAGAACGAAAAATCGTGATGGGCTTAAACTCTTTCTTGAGTCAAACGGTATACAATGTGGTATTCACTATGTGTTACCAATACATCTGCAGCCAATATACAAAAAAATGTACGGCTTCAAAGAAGGAATGTATCCGAGAAGCGAAGAGCTCTGCAGGACTTGTCTAAGCATTCCTATGTATCCTGACTTGACCCGAAACCAGATCAATTTTGTTAGCGAGAAAATTCACGAATTTTTTGCAACAGGATGAAAGGGAGAGGCGGAATTTGAAAGACTCTGTGAACGTTGCAGTGATAGGCGTTGGATACTGGGGCAAGAAAGTGATTTCTGAATATCTAGCGTTAGCCAAAGAAGCCCCCCACACTGGTCTATTACACGTATGCGACGTTCAGGAGCAGACTCTGCGACATTGCGGTGAAGTTTTCCAGATTCCGAAGGATCGGTTGGTGAACAATTACAAGGAATTATTGCACATGGGTGACGTTGATGCAGTTCACATTTGTACTCCAAATGAGACGCATTATCAAATTTGCAGAGAAGCCCTTTTCGCTGGAAAGCACGTGTTGTTAGAAAAGCCTATGACGCTTAATTCTCGACAGGCTTTCGAATTGATGGATCTGGCGGAAAAAGAAGATTTGGTTCTTCAGGTGGGTTACATTTTTAGATTCAACAATGCTCTGAGAGAAGTTCGAAAGTTGATTAAAGACGAATTCTTTGGAGATGTGTATTATCTTCGTCTTCAGTGGACGGATTTTATTCAGCCAACTCTTGAGAGAGATATAATTTTTGATTTGGGACCGCATCCTGTTGACATAATGAATTTTCTGCTTGGAATGTGGCCTTCAAAAGTGGTTTGTAAGGCTGGAGCTTACACGAGAGAAACACTTCCTGAGATGGCTTATGCTACTGCGCAGCTTGATGGAAAAATTATGGCTAACGTGGAGCTAAGTTGGCTTTACCCTAAAAAAGAAAGATCCGTGAGTATCATTGGGTCCAAACGCTGCGCTACGGTTGATTGTCTTAATCAAAGTGTGGAGATTTTTGAAAATCATGGAAAAAACGGCTTCAAAATTGATGTGCAGAAAAATAACACAATTTTGGCTGAACTCAAATATTTTATCAAACATATTCGTGAAGGAGGTACGCTTGTGAACGGGGGTCATGTTGGACCTATGAATGTTTTGGTACTTGAAAACATGAAGAAGTCGTTGATGGAAGATAGAACGGTCAAAGTTGATCGCAGGTAGCTGTGAGGGCAAGATTTTCTGAGATAACGTACATTTCTATCAGAGAAGAAACGTAGAATTTTTGATATGTGAGCAATCAGCGGACGATACAGAATGATTACAATTTATTAGAGCGTGTGGAAATGAAGAGAAGATCGAAGTTTTCTGTTTTAAGGGACGCGGAAATTGGAGATGGAACCGTTGTTCACGATCAGGTGAACCTTTACAAGTGTAAGATTGGGAAGAACAGTAAGATTGCCGCCTTCGTCTACATCGAAGAAGGCGTTGAAATAGGCGATAATTGCAAGATTAAACCGTTTGTGTTTATTCCAACTGGAGTAACTATTGAGGATAATGTTTTCATCGGACCTAACGTGTCGTTTACAAATGATAAGTATCCCAAGGTTAAAGGAGAATGGACGCTTCTTGAAACAAGAATTAAGAAGGGAGCTTCAATAGGAGCGAGTAGCGTTATTTTGCCTGGTGTAACGATTGGAGAAGAGGCTTTGGTCGGAGCTGGGTCTGTGGTAACAAAGGATGTACCTGGCAGGGCGATAGCGGCTGGGAATCCCGCACGCATCGTAGGTTATAGGGATAAAAATGACACAAGCTGATTCTTTAAAGAAAATTGCAATAATTCCTGTTTACAATGATACGGGTAACATAGTGAAGGTTCTGGCTAAGTTTAGGGATAAAATTGTTGATGAAATATGTATAGTTATAGACTGCGAGACTAAAGATGATTTAGATAAAATTGGAAAGGCAGTAGCGAAAATAAGAACTCCAGTTCACGTTGTTAGGAATGAAAAAAGAAAGGGTGTAGGGTATGCCATAAGAGAGGGAATCGAATACGCACTCGGCAATGGACATGACGTTGTTGCGATTATGGCGGGCAACAACAAGGACGATCCAAGGGAGATTCCGAGGCTTTTGAAGCCTATTTTGAAGGAAGATTATGATTATGTTCAGGGGTCGAGGTTTCTGCCTGGCGGTAGGCATGTGAAAAATCCCTTTTTGCGAGGAGTGTTCAGTCGTCTTTTTCCTTTTTTCTGGACTTTGTTGACGAATGTTCGATGTACAGATGTGACTAATGGGTTTAGAGCTTACAAGTTGAAGATTTTTTCGGATAAGCGGATCGACATATGGCAGGGTTGGCTTGATAGCTATGAGTTGGAGTATTACATTCACTTTAAGGTTCTCGCGTTAGGCTACAAGATGAAGGAGGTTCCAGTTTCTAAGGTATACCCGTATAGGTATAAGGGTGGGTATTCGAATATCTCTCCGTTTCGAGATTGGTGGAAAATAGTTGGGCCTTTGGTATACTTGAAACTTGGTGTCAAAGATTAGAGCAGCAATGTATGATTCAGAATTTTTGAAAAATGAGGTGATTTCTTGAAAATAGCTGTTCAGGGGCAAGCTGCGGATGTTGACGTTATACGTGAACTTCTATCACCTTGGAATGTTTCGTTCACAAGTTTAGATGAAGCTGAAGTTGTAATAGCCTATGGGGAGAAACCAGTTGAAGCAAAGCAGACAATTGTCATTCCTTCAGATTCTAGCGATTTTTTGAAATTGGTTAAAGATATTAAGTCAAGGGTCGCGAAAACACATGGAGAACGAGTTTTTGTAGCTGCAACTTCGCAAACCGTTCTAACATTCACACCTCAGATGCTGTACTATTATGATGGGCTAGTTAAATCAGCTTCTAGAGATAATCCTCTCACAGCAGTCGAATTAAACGAAGATTTGATTTTCTTAACGTTGGACATTATAAAAGAATATAACAAGATTTTAGATGAAACGTTGAACGCCAAGTCATCAACCTTGTATAATCTGTTTACAGGGTTACCAGTCCCTTATACGCTGGCGCCTAAGCGACTTAGAGACTTATTTATGAGGGAGCATAGAGTGCAGGAGAACTTGACTTTATGCGATAAGTTACCGTTAGATGCTTTGAGGTTTATTCTTGTAAGAGCCATAGAGAAATTATCACGGAAAGAGCTTCATAGGAAAACATGGAATGGCAAAAAATATGCGTGTCTCATGACGCATGATGTTGATACACGGAAAGGACTTCAAAACGCTAAACAACTCAGGAAATTGGAAGAAAAATATGACGTACCATCTGCATGGTATATACCTTTGAAGCATTACAAGCTAAATCTTGAAACAATTAGGGAACTTGCAAATTATGGAGAGATAGGAGCTCATGATACAAAGCACGATGGAACACTCATTCAAGTTCCTGAACATAGGTTGATTGAAAGAGTGATCGAAGCAAAACAAACACTTGAGAAGATCAGTGGACAGCCTGTAAAAGGATTTAGAGCGCCAATACTTCAGCATAATACCAAAATTATTCGAGCTTTAAAAAAGGCAGGTTATGCTTATGATACATCAATTCCTGCGTGGGAGCCGAAACACCCGTACACTATGAAGCCACATGGTATTGCAACAACATATCCGCTGACTCTGTACGGACTAACTGAGATTCCTGTGACACTAGTGCAGGATCATCAATTACTCTATGTTTTAGGTTTAACTCCTGAAGAAGCTGTAAGAAAGTGGTTAGACATGATCAGTGTAATTAAGAATCTGGGTGGTTTATGCACATTTCTGATACATCCTGATTGTAAGTTGGCTGACCTGAAATTGAATATTTACGAAGAACTAGTGAATACTATCACATCGGATCATCAAGCTTGGATAACCCTACCCTCAAAAATCGACATGGACACACAAAATGAAGTAATGCCAACCTAACTGGATGTGGTCGAATATGAATATTCTGGTCATACCGACTAATGATTGGATGCGAGCGCCCGGGCGCGGTCACATAAACTCGATTGCCGAAGAACTCGCAGCGAGAGGTCACAATGTTTACGCCTGGAATTTTGACTTTTATAGAAACGAAGCTGTGAAGAGAACACCTCGAAATGTAAAGCTTTTTACGCCAAGAACTCTTCCCATACGAGACCCTGCCCTCTTCTTCTCATTAAACGCTCTATTCCAAGGACCCGCGGTTTTCAAGACTATGCGAGATCTAAAAATTGACGTTGTCATAAACGAAAACGTTCTGAGCGGCTTAGTAGCTTTTCTGGCTTCAAATAGTAACGTGTTGAGAGTCTTTGACTTTTCTGATTACTTCCCCGAATCTGCCTCCATTTATTATACTGGTTCTTCGCAAGCAATGAAGAAAATGGTAGAAGTTTTCACTTTGGCAATAACAAAACTCAACATCAGGTTTTCGCAAATCTGTTTGGCTGTTTGCCGTTCACTAATCAATGCAATATCCACAATGAATGAGAATAAACCATGTTACATGATAACTAACGGCGCTTACACGAACAAATGCACTGGCCTCAACACTGAAAACAAGAAAAACCCTCAAGAAATCATGAACCCTAGCGGCGTGATCATAATAATGGGAGTGATTGACGACTGGCTGGATCTAGAAACACCAATAGAAGCGCTCAAAATACTCGGTAACAGGTTCCAACAGCTTCGGCTTGTAATCATAGGTCCTTGGCAAAAGAAGGAATATAAAACAAAGGTTGAGGAATTCATCAAGGGTCGAGGACTTGAATCGCGCGTCGAGATCACCGGATACATATCCGACGAAAAACTTGCGGAGTACTTGCGTGTTGCATGTTGTTCGGTAATACCGTATAAAACAGACAGTTATTTCTCGGTTATCCGCTTACCTGAGAAGTTATTCGTGTACTCGGCTTACGGAAAACCAGTTTTGTCAACTCCACTTCCAGAGGTCCTGGCCCTTAGATGTGAACACGTGTTTATTTACCATGACTCAGAGGAATTCGCACGCGTCTTATCAGCGATATTAGATGATAAAAATCTGCGAGTCGAAATAGAAGCAAAAGCAAAGAAATTCGCTCGAGAACACGATTTTAAAGTACTGGCAGAACAGCTCGAACAAATCCTCGTGGATGGCCTGAACAAGCTTAGAGCAAAAGCGTAGTTGGAGAAACGTGATCTTCAAAAAAGCATCATTCCAGAGGGAATTCAGCGGCAGACCCTGAAATAACAGCCGAGGATGACTTGTTGTTGGATTACAATCACAAGTTTAATATTCGACAAAATATAGGCAGTAGTTTACAATAAAAGAAGGTGGATTGATTTTGAAAGTTGCAGTAGTTGGTACTGGACATATTGCAAGGGAGTCTCATCTCCCAGTTTTCAAGAAACTCAAGCAAGTCGAGATAGCGGCTGTTTGTGATCAGCAGGTCTCCGCAGCAAAAGATGCGGCCGCCCAATTTGGAGTAAAAGCCGTCTACCAAGATCTCTCTGAGATGCTTAACAAGGAAAAACCCGACGTGGTTGACATATGCACTCCTCCGGCAACTCACGTGGACTTGGCAATTCAAGCAATGGAGGCAGGGTGCGACGTTTTGGTGGAAAAGCCGATGGCGATGACCACCGAAGAGGCGGAAAGGATGGTTGCTTCTTCAAAAAGCAACTCCGTTAAACTCTGTGTCGTTCATCAAAACCTTTACAACGCAGCCGTGGTGAAAGCAAGACAACTGGTCATGTCCGGCGTTTTGGGCGACGTGCTGAGTGTCAGCGTTCACACCTTTGAAATGAGAAACAGTGAGGCATTGGAGAATAGGAGTCACTGGAGCCACTCCCTACCAGGCGGAATATTCTTCGAGATAATTCCTCATCCAGTCTATCTACTTCTGTCTTTTCTAAAGGACGCACGCGTCCATCAAGTCTTGAGCAAAAAACTAGGAGACAGAGAATGGGTTCCAAAAGATGAGCTGAAAGTCTTGGTCGAAGGGAAAAATGCACTTGGGGAAGTCAATGTGTCCTGCAATTCCTTTATGCATGGAGACACCCTTGATATAGTGGGAACCAAAACAGCCCTCACCGCCGACCTGTGGGGAAGAACAGTGTTGGTCTACAAGCCTCACACACTGTCGTCAAAGTCGGTGGGAATGAGCAACTTGTATTTGTCAGGGCAACTGTTCAAAGTATTAGGCAGCACAGCATCGACATTTCTCAAAGCCGTTCGTGATCCGATATCGGTAAGCGCGCACTACAATTTTATTTCAAAGTTCGTCGACGGAATTCAAAATGGGACAGAACTTCCAACAACTGGGGAAGACGGCAGGGACACAGTTAAAACAGTCGAAGCCATCTGCACACAAATTTAGATTAACAATCGAAATGGACACGCAGTAGGCATGGGGCATCCAAAGTTCGATTTCTCCTCTCTATTTTTTCAAGTGATCAGTAAACATGAAGCTGATGTTTTTCTGCTGGGCAGAAGAGATGAGAATCGAGCTTGTTCACTGGTTAGAGTATTTTTTCCAATACCGCGGACAATTCATCATAGCCCCTTTAATTAAACAAAAAGAAAAGTCGGCTTACGAGAAATTCTTCTCCCAACTGAACCAAATAGGCAGCAACATCATCGTCAAGCCAGTCTATCTGAAGAGTCCCGATAGCAGTTTTCGGAACCTGCTCAACCCAATAACACTACTAAACGACTCTTTCTCAATATTCAAAGTCGTAAACAGCACCAGACCCGACGTCATAGTATGCTTTTATCTATTGCACGCATACCCCATAGCCCTGATTTCAAAAATATTCAACTTCTTACTCTGTGTAGTCGCTATGGGGAGCGACGTAAACCTCGAAAACAACCTATTCCAGAGAATAGCCAAGGATTTTGTTTATCGCAACAGCGATATAGTTTTCTCTGCTTCTTGGAAACTGAAGGAAATAATAGAAAAAGACCATGGAATCAACGTTACCGTAACTCCTTCTTCAATAGACACTTCCTTCTTTAAGCCCCTCAAATCCAAAACATTGCTACGCCAAAAATGGAATATCGATCTTGGTAAGCAAGTCATCATTACAGTCTGCAGGCTGGACAAAAACAAGGCAGTAGACACTCTAATAAGATCCCTCAAAATACTAAACTCGAAAGACACGACTTTGCTAATAGTCGGGGAAGGAGTAGAACGCAAAAACTTGGAAACACTAGCTGCCACCCTCGGCGTAAACAACGACGTAACATTCTTAGGGTATAGGAATAGAAACGAGCTAATAGAGTTATACAATCTCGCGGACATCTTCGCACTTGCAAGTTACGCTGAGGGATTGCCGCGCGTGCTCTTGGAAGCAATGGCCTGTGGCTGCGTACCGATAGCCACCAATGTTGGAAGCATTGGAGCGGTGGTAACCAACGGTTTCAACGGCTTCACAGTCGAACCCGGGAACCCAGAGATGTTCAGTGAAAGGGTAAAAGAAATAATGTCTTTCTCCGAAGAAAAGAAAAAATCTATGCGAGAAATGGCCAGACAAGCCGTGGTTGAAAATTTTGAAAGCAAAAAAGTATTGGGAATTATGGTCGAAAGAGTAGAAGCTCTGAGAACATCCCAACAAAAAAAAGAAACTGTATAAAAGAGGTAATACAATCGTCACGATGTTAACTTCCAATGCGCGCATGCGTGTTCCTAAAATGGTCAAAAATGGTTTTAATTCGGTTATAGGTCGCTTGGGGGCAGTTCGAGAGGGGTAGATTCTGCAAGGAAATCATAAACAAGTAAAAAGACCAGAAAGCGTCTTCAGAAGCAAAAAAGGAAAAAAACCAATTAGAACCAATTTCGGAACACGCATGCGCGCTACTTCGACAGGAATAAACTGATAAAGAACATGGTTGACAAAATAAGCGACCTATATTCGTCTCGAGATTAGCTTATGGCAAATGCTAATTAGTCATAAGCCACAAGAGTTGAACATCCACTAATGAAAAAATGAATGTGAAGGGGCAAACGCTTCTTGAATCTGTTCTCCGTTGTATAATAAGCTGCAGAATTGGTTCTATAAATTCGAAGCCATGCATCGGTTACTGGAGAAAGAAAAGCGTCACAGTTGGGGAGGGCACCACATTTGTGCTGGCGCGCGAAATATTGATGTTGTTTTAATAAAGAAGAGGTGTCTTCAGTATGATCCGAATAGCCCATAAAGGAGACAATGACTATCCTGAAGATGTCAATGTGTTATTACTGTCCAAGCGCATATTTTACTGCCATGCGCAGTTCTCAATCGAGTATATAGAGGACAATAATCCTACAAAAGACCTGTTGAATAACCTTAAGAGCAAAGGGGTTGATCTTTTTACATTTGTACAAAGAAGCTTTATGATGGATGTGCAACAGTATCCTTTTCCAAATGAAGTCGATCCTATTGCCCTTCTGAAAATAACTTCTTTTGATAATTGGTGGAATTCCCAAATCAGGAAGGAGGAACGAAACTTGGTCCGTAAGGCTGAGAAGAAAGGAATCAAGGTAGAAACAGTTGAGATTGATGAGGATTTTATCAATGGCGCATATAAGATTTGGCGTGAAACGCCAATAAGGCAGGGACGAAGATACATTGGATACGGGCTCAGCCGGGCAGCGTTGAAGCGAAAATTCGAGCGCCTGAGTAATTCTGATGTCTTTGGAGCTTATTACAATGACGAGCTTGCAGGTATCCTATGGTTGGTCTATGGAGATCGAGTGGCAAGAATAAGGCAATTTGTGTCTATGATAAAGCATCGAGACAAAGCTCCAAACAATGCCTTAATGGCCGCTGCTGTAAGTAGATGCTGCGAAAAAGGTTTTCGCTTTATCGTTTACGAAAAAATGGGTTATCTCCCAAATCTGGATGCCTTCAAGATTCACAACGGGTTTAAGGGAGTTGCGGTTCCACGTTACTACATTGCTCTCACAGAAAGAGGCGAGTGGGCCATTAGATTCGGAATGACCCGAGATATGGAGCACTTTTTCGCTCCAAGAATCGCACGCTTCCTGCTTCCAGTGTATAATCAGGTGAGTCGGACCACTCCGGAAAGGGTATGGTTGATCTATGATCGCATCATGAAGCAATGAGAGAAGGGAGTAGTAGACCTAGAGCGCATATGTATGCATGTTAGAAATCCTTTTGGACAACATTTTAAGTGCTAAAAATGTCGTTTTTGATGCGTGCACATCAGAACAATAAGAGCTAGCGCGTGAAACTTGCTCTTAACTTCCCAACCTCCATAATAAGTCGGTAAATTGGTGTGGATTCATTACTAATGAAAAAAAGCACAAGCCTTCGATGCAGTAGAATTGTTTGGGCAAGAAACATGCTTTTAGATACCGACCTATTTGCGAAAGCAGAGATAGAGATCTTGCAACATTTGACGGAACGCGGTTACGAAATTTTTTTCATTTCGGGCCACTCCAAGCAGAGATACAAATTCAGAAATTCGAAAATACATTTATTTTCGATACCTACTGGAAAGAACTCGATACCCTTGAAATTGCATTTTATCTTTGCTGTCGTTCAATTTCTTTCTTTCCCAATTTACCTCCTAAAGGTAAAACCAGACTTCGTTATAGTCGACTGGGATAGTCTTTTTAGTTTGATGCCTATGCTCCCATTTTGTCGGTTAATGGGAATCAAATTTGTTCTTGATGTCCGAACTACACAGACACCAATTAGAAACTTGTATCAAAAAGTTGAGTTGCGTCAGTATCTACTAAATCTTGCGTTCAGTACCTCTGTTTGCATAGCGAAGAAAAAATTGGACGGAATGACGATCATAACCGATTTGATGAAGAAAGAGGTCTGCAACAAGTTTCACATCGACCCGAATTGGGTAGGAGTATGGTCAAGTGGGGTGTCTGCGGAGCATTTTAGGTACGAAAAATATGTTCACGATGGAATAGAGCTGAGAGGAAAGTTTGGATTAACCAACAGATTCATAGTTCTTTACCATGGAGCATTCTCACAAGCCAGGGGATTAATGGACGCTATAGGCGCTATGTTGATGGTAAAGGATAGGTATCCTACTGCAGTCCTTTTTCTGCTGGGCACAGGATCAATTGAGACAGTTGGTGACATGAGAAAAGCAATTCAACATAATGGGCTTCAAGATAGAGTAATCCTTCACGATGCCGTGGATTACGCGGAGGTTCCCAAGTACATTGCCATGTGTGATGTTGGGATCGTTCCTTTGCTTGATTTACCCGTGTGGAGGAATCAATGCCCATTGAAACTACTTGAATACCTTGCCATGAAAAAGGCAGTCATTTTGACAGACATTCCATGTCACCGAGAAGTCGTTGGGAACAATAAATGTGGAATTTACTTGTCCTCTACCTCCCCTGCTGAAATCGCAAGGTCAATAGCATTTGCCTACGATAACAAAGAGAAGCTTAAAGAGTGGGGTGCCAAAGGACGAGTAATTGTGGAAAACAAGTATACTTGGGAGAAAATCGCCGAGGACCTTGACGATTATTTGAGATTGATTGAAAACAAATGAAGGTCAAAACTTGGTAAGAGAAGCATTTACCGCCCCCATTTCGGGTGGCTTATTTACTATGTCACAGCGCGCGCTGAACAAGTGCGGCGATACAAATCTACGAAGGAAAGGGCGGTATGTTATGCTGATAGTGCTTAACTACGGCGCACCGTATATGCTCAAGTCATCAACCCATATTCTGTAAGGCATAGCTGACTGTACGAATGAACCGTAAATATCTGCTGGACAAGTGCCCCAGTCACCCCCCCCACTCGTAACAACACCTGATAGGTCACAAACTACTCTGCCGTCAATCCACACTTTAACTGCTCCATCCGCCACTCCTCTTGCGGAGCTCCGAAGAACGTAATACTCAAGGTTGAACCATCTTCCTCTTGGTAGTGGATATGCAGGCGGGTCTCGCACAACTGAACCCAGCGGCGTTTCAAGCATTTGAGTCATGGTTCCGTCTAAGCCCCTTATATCAACGTCTATGCAGTATGATGGCGGCTTTACGATGTGCAACGCCGAATACGGCACGTAGGCGGGGTCATACGGTGCAGTCATGGGATTTGCGAGTTCATACCAGTTCCAACCAGGGTCAAATAAGCCCCAATCTGCTGGAAGGTAGAGCCAGACGCTAACGAAGAGTTCCTGCCCAACGAGGCTGTTTAAACCCAGAACGTTAAATTCATTCCTTGGACCGCCACTTACGTCAATCGCAGTTAGCTCCATTCCAACACACCGCGAGCCACTGTGAGGAGTTATGCCACTATTTCGGTCCAAGCCCTCCATCCAAACGCTTCCGTAACCATCTGCGAAGTTCAAAAAGTGAAGTATTGGCAAACTAAGGTAATGCGGGGCTACTTTGACAATGTCTTCGAAGTCGGTTTCATATTTCAACACAAGATTAGCTGGGCCATATACTATTCTCCCCTGGCTTCCTATCGTTCGGGATGATGAGACCAATGCTGATGCTGATGGTGCAATTGTTGGTTGAAGATTGCTAATTAGAGAGAAACACAATACAGCAAGTAGGAAGACAATTAACAGATTAGGTTTTTGTGATAGTTTATTTAATCCTGTTATTTTTCTGCCTCTGCAAGTCATAAGATTAAACACCGACTCTTTAATCTGATTTTTGGTCACAAACAGGACTACGGATGTCTTACGATTTAATAAATATTCTTACACAACTGCTCAACACATATACAATTGGCATTTAGACAACAACAAATGAGAAAACTGTGCGGGGCGCCCGTCTATGATGCGTGAGAGTAAAAAACAGCCGTTCAATACTGAGTTCATAGACTTAGAAAAAAGAAGACTAATAAAATTGCAGCAATCGAAATCAGTGCCACTGATATTACCTGTTAGGCGCGCCGTTTGATGGTAGAATTGGTTGGGTTCAAAGTTTGGAAAAGAATAAACTACTATTTTTGCCGTTTTTCGCGGGCTTAATACTCATGGTCTGCTCTTGGTGGTTAAGTTATCCTCTTTCAATTGATTCTGTATATGACGTTGTTTTTACCCATGTGTCACTCTTATACTGGGTCGGTCTGTCGTTGTTGCTAGCGTCAATGTACATGATAAATATTACTTTCAAAAGCAACTCCTTGAAATGGATAACTACAATTGGCATTGTATTGACCATGTATTCATTATTCTACTTCTACTACATGCCACCCGGCTCCGATTCCTCGTCTATTTTGAGGACGACGTGTATTCTCCACTTTTCCCAAGGATTAAAGAATACGATTGTATAGTTTATACAGTGGGTTTGGGCATTAACCTATTAAGGTATAATTATACTACAGATAGAATACTTCGCGAAGAAAAACTTAACGTAGTATACGACTCTGGTTTTTCCTACATAGCAATAAAAAGTTCAAACTTCACATATGCACCCACAGGATAATAAATCTTGGTCTGCAACATCACTTATGTTTCTTTGACAGCGCGCATGCTTGTTCCTAAATTCGCTTGCGCGCGCAACATTTCTATTTTTTTCTAGACTCAGCCGACCCCGCGCCCGCTACTATTTAGCTTCTCTGATATATCTCCTCTACTACGCAAAGCAATAAAATATATTCAAATGGTCAAAGTGAAACCTATTTCATACCCTAGCAGAGAAACTTCCGCGTCATGAGTGAGATTCAAGAATGAGTTGTCAAAGATTCCAGTGGTAATGTTATCAATGAACAAACCGTACCTATCAACACAGACCAAACTATAAATGAAGCCAGCTCGGGTTTCTATGGCAAGCTGATAATAAGTCAATACAATTAGCCAAGTAATATAAGCTTACCACTAAGCCGAAGGCGCTACGCTGAAAGTTATGTTCATTGAATTTAGTCCGTGAACTTGTGATACTTGTATGCACTTCAGAATCGCGAATTTTAGAGAGTGAACTACTGAATCTCAAGCTGTGACCAAATTGAACCTCAAGAACACGCAACACCGTGACCACAAAATAAAAGGATACTTGTCACGCCAGGCCCAAAACCTCTATTCTACCGATGAGTACATACAAAAAAACCCAACTCTCCACGAAGAAGACTCAAATTGGAAAATCGCCAAGATCCTTCCATACGTTGACCTCATCTTCGCAGACGGCTTCAAACCTAGTTCTTGCTTAACACTTCTCGACGTAGGAGGGGGAGCAGACATAATCATGAATGAGGTAGCTTCCTACATGAACAGCGAATTCAAAGTGAGGGTGCGAAAAATCGCTTTAGATCTCAGTCCAGGAATGCTCAAAGTTCAAATCAAGAACAATCCTGACCTTAGTAAAGCTTTAAACGAGGATATATGTCACACTTCAGTGGCAGATAAAGAAGTCGATGTCGCTCTAATGATAGATGTTCTGGAACACATTCCAGAGCCGGTCAAGGCGTTGAAAGAACTCAAGCGAATTTCCAAATACGTAATCTTTAAAGTTCCATTAGAAAACAACCTTAGAGCCAAGATTGAGAATAAGCTAAATCACGGAAGGACAAAGCTGAGCTCAAAGGAAAAATGGGGGCACATCAACTTCTACAGCACCTTCACAATTCTTTCACAAGTAGCAGAGAACACTGGAAAGATACTCGCCTATTCCTTCACCAACTCCTTCGCATATGGACTATATGCAAACAAACCAAACCTAAAAACTAGGGTCTCTTGTTCCATTGGTATGCTGCTCCACAAAGTGTCACCAAAACTATGCAGTTTGTTTCTGGGCGATTTTATTATGATCCTTGTCAAATGCAACTCGGTTGCCTAAAATGCATTACTATGGACTTTTCATTGAGCGGACATTCCCTGTACATGGATAAACAAAAAGTCTATTCAATTCACATGACTATAGTGTTTCAGTCACCTGCATTATGATCCCCCATTTCTAAGTCGCATTTAGAACGACCAACTTCCTATTCCGCACAATTAGGGCGTTCACCAGAAGAAGAACCTAGGTATTAGTCAGATTCGAGAATGAGTTGATCCAAATGGGAAAGCCGATTGTTGTAATAGTCAAAGCAAGTCCTTGGAGATCTTCCCATTTGTTTAAAGGTCATCCTGAATATTCAGCCATATTCAATCTTATTGAACGCCATGCGGACTTGGACTTTGTCTTGACTGGCACGTCAAGTGCTCCAATAAGCGGTTTTCTCATGAAGGATAATGTAATAGCTTGGGATATTCCAGTCACTGGAATAACTGGACATTTTAACTACCATCTACAACTCTTCAGAATATTTCTCCAATATCGACCCCGCCTCATCATAGTACTAGGGTTAACGGCAGTGTTACCAGCACTAACCTTTTCTTTCCTTTCTCCGAAATTCAAGTGCACTCCTGTCTTCATAGGCGAGTTTGACTACCACGGAAGAAGAACAGTAGGCAGGCTTCTGAACTACGGTCAGTTCAAACTGATGTCGCTGATTCTTCGAGTATCACGAACGAAGATGCCTAACATTTTCGCATTGTCAAAATTCGTCCGCGATGGCATCGAGAAATTGGCTCCTAACCTAAAAGGAAAAATAGCTCTAGTTTCCTACCCCATTTCACCAGTGTTCTATTCCGCCAAAAGAGAGTTAGCAGGTGCTTTTAACGAACCAAACATATTGACCGTGGCAGGAATTGAGCCCAGAAAGGGTTTAGACGTTCTTGTGAAAGCGGTTTCGTTGATTCCGCGTGAGCTAAGACCCAGGGTGATAATAAAAGGTCAAATCAGAGACCCAATTTACATGCAACAATTGAATAGAATGGTTGCAAATATGGGTCTTGGAGACAAAGTCGAGTTTGTCACTAAAACTATTGATTACGACGCCTTGGTCTCCTACTACCAGTCTGCTACATTGTTTGTATTTCCAACAAGAGAAGATAGCCTAGGCGTCGTCTTGCTGGAGGCATTACATTCTGGCTTGCCAGTAGTTGCTACATCAGTGGGCGGCATTCCAGATATGATCGAAAACGGAGTCAACGGCATATTAGTTAAGCCTAATGATCCTTCTGCACTAGCAAATGCAATTTCCCTCGTCCTGAGAGACAACGCACTAAGAACAAATCTTGCCAGAAATACCGTCCAAGTGCTTCATGATCGTTATTATAATAGAGCAACTATAGAAGAAGCTCTTGAAAGGTCAGTTGAGATTCTTTTAAGGAGTACCTAACAGATCAAGGTCAGTTGAGATTCAAAGAAAGGCTCTGATAATTCAAAACAAATTGACATTGAGTTGACGCTGAACATGAGAAAAGTCTTGATGGTTATACCAATTATGACTTTCTTTGCGAATATTGCAATTTTGTTAGACATCCCAATTCTCAGAGAAATCATTGTTTTTATCTTCCTATCATTTATACCAGGATTTGCTATTCTCAGACTGTTCAAACTGAAGGAAATCAGTTTTCTAGACACTATTCTCTTCTCGGCAGCTCTGAGTATTGCGTTTGTAATGTTTATGGGTTTGTTAGTTAATGAGTTGTATCTATTTCTTGGCCTTTCTCAATCTTTGTCGACTATTCCACTAACGGTAGCAATATCTGCTTTTACATTGACTGTTTTTTTCGTCGAATACAGACGCGATTTGTCAGAAACTTTGAAGCTGAAAACAAGTTTTGAAGGCGAACTAAAAAACGTTTTCCCTTTATCCATAATCCTATTTCTTCTTCCTCTTCTCAGTGCACTAGGTGTTTTGTATCTTAATGTCTCAATTATTCTCCTTTCAGACGCAATAATCGCTGCTTTGTGTGTAATGAGCGTTGTGTCCAGAAGACTGATTCCAGAAAACCTATTCCCCTTTCTGATTTTTTCAATTTCTATAGCTATTATTTGTCAAGTTCTGTTAACTTCAAAATATATTTTGGGCGTCGACACTAACCTTGAATATTACGTTTTCAGGATGACCCAGATAAATGGGCACTGGAGTTTTCTTAATGCGAATCTTAACTCGATCGGAACGCTCAACTACAACTCGATGTTATCAATCACCTTGTTGCCAGCAGTCTATTCCGCTTTGATGCACGCTCAGGGCGAAATGGTATTCAAAATCTTGTACCCTTTCATCTTTTCTCTCGTACCGCTAACTCTGTACCGAATATGCGAAAAACAATTCGGAAAATTGATTGGGCTCCTCTCCGCGCTCTTCTTTGTTTTTACTTCTGCAGTTTTTTCTGGAACTGCGATAGGTCTCAACAGGCAAATTGTTGGCGAACTTTTTCTCCTTCTCTCTGTTTTCCTTTTGATAAGCAAGACCATACCAGTCACAAAACGAAGGGTGCTCTTGATAACTTTTGGGGCCGCTTTAGCAGTATCACATTACTCCCTTGCTTATATTTATCTGGCTATTGTAGCTCTTGTTTTCATCATCTCAAGAGTGAAGCCTAAATTTGATGACACACTTAATACTGTAACTGTATTGCTTCTTTTTGTGATGACTTTCTCATGGTACGCTCTAGGGCCCACCGCGCCACTGATATCATTGACTAACACCATTAAAGTGACTTTCATGGAGTTAACTACAGGTCTGTCGCCTACTACAGGGACAACATCTAGTATATTCTTTATTCCCCAGGTTTTTACCGCGGCCACTTGGATTAATCTATTACTGTCGGGTATCGCAAATCTTTTCTTGATAATAGGAGTTCTCTCAATAATATTGAGACCAAAAGGAACAGGAATTTCTGCGGAGTTCAAAGTAATGTTGACTATAGCCGCAGTCATCTTGGTCGTTGCGCTTATCGCCCCAAGCATTGGCTCAATTCTCACTTTCGGCAGATTCTACGGCATAACTCTGTTATTCTTGTCGCCTTGCTTTGTTTTTGGCGGCCAGACGCTTCTGGTAACAATTAGGAAAGCATGGACGAAGATTAAGCGACCCCTAAAACATCAGAGTGCCTCAAAAAGCAAGAATATAGACCGAGTGCTCTTGCTAATTGCGATCATTCTAGGCGCATATTTTCTTTCGCAAGTGGGATTTGTAAATCGCGTGACTGGGGGCGCGATTCACTCTTATAGTGTGGATTTTGATAGAATGATCGCGTCGAACGAAAGCCAAGTCAAAATTAGTCTTTATGATGTTTACATTCCAGAGCAAGACGTATTCAGCGCATCTTGGTTATCAAACCATAAAGTTGCGACAGCAGAGGTATTCGCTGATTTCGAATCTGGAACTCGCGTACTTGTTAGCTACGGCTTAATTCCAAACGAACTATTACTTCCCATAACTAATACAACAATTCCACCGCAAGGTAGCTTCGTCTACTTAGGAAGTTTAAATATAGTGAATGGTGTCATAATTACTACTACTGGATCATTCAACACATCTGAAATCTCGTTCCTTCTCGATCAAAACAATCTAGTATATTCAAATGGCAATAGTGAGATATGGTATGTTGCTCCTGCCCCTTGATTCATCGTAGGAATTCAAAAGCCAATTATTTTGAATCATAAAAAACAAAATAAGAAAAGGTAATTTGGTGAAGCACGCGTGCTTAAAGGAGTCTGACCCAAGTGGCGAATACGAATTGTCAAACCATAAACATCCTGTTGATGTAAGTTCTGCTGCACATGGCACTCGGTTTGAATATTCCTATCCTAAGACCCACAATTAGCTTCACTTACCTATCATTCATACCAGGGATTGTTCTTCTCAAACTTCTCAAACTGAAGAAAAACAGTTTTTCTGGAAAAAACGTCCGGGTTCTCCATTAGAGTGTTGTAGTCAGGAACCACAAGGTTAAACGTGGCCAGCGTCTCCTTGTTATCGTAGAGATACGCTTCAACGTCTTGGTAGCTTTTTCCAAGCCAAGCTTTCACCAAAACGGCTACAATTCTGCTTCTGGAATCAAATTTGGGCTTTCCTGCGCCTTTTCTTTCCAATACATCTGGAAGCTTGTCGATCGCTCCACAACTGGCTTCCGAAAAGCCTGTTGTTGCAAGTGATGTCGAAGGGATTTCAGATTTCATAAAAAATGGAACTAATGGTTTGGTGATTCCACCAAATAGCCCCGAAAGAGTTAGCAAAAGCTGTAAATTTTTTGCTAGCTAATTCTGAGTATGCTTCAAAGTTAGGTAAGAACGGCAGAGAAATTGTCAAAAAGGACTTTGACTTTGACGCTATAAGTGAGCGGTGCTTGAAAATCTACAGGAAATTGGTTTGATTAGTGTGGGTATTGTTATGAGCCTATATACTTCTTAAAGAAAACGCGGGGACATCAAAATAATCGAAAGTGCAATAACGAAACTAAGGTATCTAAAAATGATTTTTACATTGAACATAAGGTGAAATCGGTTAAATAAAATTAGTCCGCTCGCATAGCGGGTTGTAAGCTTAAATAAAGCATTTACAAGAATAAAAATAGAAAAGAGGCATGGTCAGTGGTTTTGTTACATTCCGAACGGGCAATTGTTAGATATGGCGTTAATAAACAAATTAGAAAGGGAATGAGCGCGCGCACGCTAAAACAAATCTTGCTTCAGAGCAAGATAGATAGTCCCATAGCTTTCTGCATTGTTCACTGGAACGCTCCTGACTTTCTTCTCCTTACTGTTAGTCAAATTGAATTATTATATCCAAATAGCAAGATATACATATTAGATAATGGATCGCGGCAAATTCATCTAACTTCTATTATGGCCGGATTGAAGAAATTCAATAATGTCACGTTGTTTGCTTCGCTTGGCTGTCCAAACTGGGCGAAGAAATTTGGGCTGGATACCTTGTTTGAATGGCAAAGCCACACAACTGGTTTACAATTCTTGCTGAACTATTCTGCCAAACAATCAGATGAAATTGCCGTTTTCCTAGATCAGGATTGTATCTTATCTACACGTGTTGATGAGTTATTTTCTAAATTCAGCAAAGATATCATTCTGATCGGGGCAAGAGACCAATTGATCGTTCCTAACGATTATGGACCTTTGAAGAAGGGAAAGACTAGAAACTTCTATAACTTCATCCATGCTTCTTTTATGATTTTGCAACCTAACCGCATAAATCAGCTTTTCGGTGATTCCTCTTTTTACGATAAAAGAACAGAGTATGAACCCTATCATGGAATCACGTTTAAAGCTTTCGGAAGAATATTGTTCATAGAGCCGAGAATGCATGCTAAAATCCCGTTTCTCACGAGTTATGCATATAATGAGACCATATATGCATGGCATGCCTGGTATAGTTCACGGACAAGTGGAATTCATAGTGCATCACTAGATAGTTACCCTGTATCATGGCTACGGGAAGTGCGTAAAATTGAATATGACTTCATGATGCAGGTCCACAGAAACACAACTGCTGAGCTCGAGGTTTTATAACAAATGACTATTCTGAAGGACCAAAAACAGTCGCGACTGAAAGAAAACCACTCACCATCGTATACTACGAAAAATGCATAATAGATAGATTTGTTCATTCAGTCGTGTTCGTTCTATGCTACGTCAACTATGGAGAAAGTAAGAATTTGATGGACAAAATAGAAGAGACAATGCTCGAATACCGAGGCAAGAAGTTCGTGGTAATAGAACCAGGTGGTAACAATGGCGACCGTTTGATACATATGGGCATGGAGAAAAAACTTGAACTTGGCATAAACTATATCTTTTTACAATACAGAGAAAGCCCAATCTATTACGGACCATGGCAGGGAATTCGTAAAATTCTTTCAGTTGCGTCCAAATTGAGCAATGGTTTAGAAATGGCCGTCCGTAAGCTGGACAGTGAGGTATATGAGAAAACTCAAAGAGCGCGCGCGATTCACCTTCTAAGCTTGGACGTAACTCACTTGATACGAGACCCCAACTCAAAAATAAACTTTAGCGAATTTAGGGACAGAGACTGTGTGAAAACTAGTTTCAATTTTAGAAAATTGCTAAGTTTATGGCGATTCGGTAGGGTGTCAGGACGTTTTTTAGATATAAGCAGCAATTTCCAAAACTAAATTTGAGTTTTCACACACTCTGAACAAGCCAGCGCACGCTATAATTAAAAAACTGGCAAATGCTAAGTTGGTATGACTATTATGTTCCGAAACAAAGGCCCAAACTGGAGATTATTACTTTCATGTCTTCGGGTTCAAGTACAGCAGTAGGGCACAATGCCATGAAGAAATTCACATTATTCCCTCACAGATTATCCGAGAATAGCGCGTGCGCTACAGATCTATATATCAGGATTCAGATGGGAAACGAAGAGGCACGACAAAACGGCAACGTTCCAAATTAACTATTACAAAAACAATAGCTTGAGTATGATTGAAATGAACATAAAAGTAACCATGGGATTATGTGTTAAGAATGGCGCGAAAGTTGTGAAAACAGCTTTCGATAGTATTTCTATTCAAGATTATCCTCATGAATTCCTAAAACTAGTAATAGTTGATGATGGTAGTAGTGACAACACTTTATCACTCGCGATGAAGTTTGCTCAAGAAACAGATATTAAGACTTTTGTTACCTCCAGCAAAGGCAAAGGGCTTGGAGCCACTAGGCAAATCGCAGTAGATAATGCCGAAGGCGATTATATAGTGTGGGTAGACGACGATCTTGCGCTCTGGAAAGATTTCATAAGAAATCAGGTGGAGTTTATGGAAAAAAACCCAAATGTGGGTGCAGCCAGAGGTATTAGTTTTCAAGTCGCACCTCAGGCGCCAATAATTACTATTGCTGAATATGGCTCTCTACTTCTCTCACACTCACAGAACCCGAAAACAATTGGTACTGGAGGTGCTATTTTTCGCCTTAAAGCTTTAGAAAGTGTAGGCGAATTTGATATTCGAATCAAAGGAGCGGGGGAAGACCAAGACATTTCAACTAGGCTAAGAGAGTCAGGATGGGCGTTGTCAACTAATAATTCAGCAAGAGTCGACCAAAAGTATCCGCCGGCAACACCGAAGGCTTTATGGAAAAGACATTTTTGGTACGGTTATGGGAATCACTTCCTTTTCCACAAGTATAACGATCAACGGTTGCTCATGGAACACTTTCCGCCTTTCGCTTTATGGGGTGGACTCAAGATGTCATATTTGATTTATCGCGTAACTAATATGAAAAAGGTATTTGTTTTCGCAATTCTCCATTCTTTTAGCATGATAGCCCAATGTATTGGGTTTATTCGTGCCCATTTAGATGGGTATGGTCATGCCAATGGCAGTTAAGGTTAAGATTCAGTCCTGTTTATTAAAATAGAGTGCTGTTGAACTTCGCGCTCTTCACTTCTCCAATCAGACACTCGCTCAAGTTGAATGGTACATTGCGATCAATTTTTTCCTTGTTTCAAAATGAGTTCTTTGTTTCCCTCGTCCACATCGATGAAAATAATAGCGCCGCGCGCTACACCTAACTTATGTCCCAAAGCCCCATCTGTGGAAAGGCTTAATTAATTCAACAATTAACCCATAGAACTTATCATGTTGTTGCTTAATGGGTAGGCTGGTGAACATTGAAACCTGTGAATTTTGGCATAATCGGGCTTGGAAATCAAGGCAAACTGCATCTTCAAAACTGCCTTCTTCGTAAGGAATTGAACGTTGCAGCTGTGGCAGATACTTCTAAGCATGCTCTTGAATACGCAACCAATAGAGGTGTCAAAAGAACATATGCAAACTATGAAGATTTGCTGCGGGACAAGAACGTTGATGCAGTGATCATTAACCTTCCTAATTATCTTCACTTGGAAAGTGCGACCAAAGCGGCAGAAGCAGGCAAAGACATACTTCTGGAAAAGCCTCTTGCGAGCAGGTTAGAGGACGGCGAGAAAATTGTATCAAGTGTTGAGAAGAATGACGTGAAGCTCATGTTAGGTTATAGCCTGAGATTCGAGTCTCTATTTAGGGAGCTTCGAGAAAAAATCGTCAATGGCTATTTTGGAGAAGTTGAGATTGCCGAAGCTACTAACATAAGTAATGGTCCTTTTGCTGGGCGAGCTGACAGAATAGGTCCAGTGCCTGTGCCCAATTGGTGGTTTGATAAAGAATTAGTTGGGGGCGGCGCTTTGCTGGATCTTGGCATTCACATGGTTGATTTACTCGCTTGGTATTTCGGGGAGGTTGAAAGTGTGTCAAGCTACTTAGGCTATACGTTCAATATGAGCGCTGAAGATGCTGCAACATGTATTATTAAATTCAAGAACGGCCCCTTGGCCGTAGTCAACGCTGGCTGGTTCTCAATAGATCATCTCATCTCAATTGGTCTGAATGGGACTTCTCGGAACTTCTCAGCGGTTTTTCCTCCTAAAAAGAGTCGGTTGAGATTTATTTGGAATGACTTCAAGAGCATTGTGGGTCGGGGTGCTAGTAGCTCCACTGCTGAAGAGCTTAAGTATTTTGTAGACTGCATTAGCCGTGATGTTGAGCCTTCGCCTTCTGCAAAAGAAGGCCTTTTAGATCTACGAATAATTTCGATGGCATACGAGCATGCTTCCGTATTGACTCAGGCAAAAATGTAAGATTGGGGGTTCGGTTGGTTTGTATTTTGTGAGTTTTGTTCAGGCTGAAGATCTATCTGCAGATGGTATTAGAGAAACTATAAGGAAATCAATTTCGCTAATAGAGTTTAACTCCAATAAAAAAGTAGATAAAATCGTAATAAAGCCTAACATGTGCTATTACTTTCATCCTTCCACTGGCGAGGTAACTGATCCCCGTTTCGTTGGTGCCTTAATTGATGTTCTGCGAATGACTTTTCAGTCTAATCCTGAGATTTCTATTGTTGAGTCTGATGCTTCAGCGATGAAATGCCACTATGTTTTCAAGATGCTTCGTTATGATGCGCTTGCTCGGGAAAAAGATGTTAGATTGGTTAATCTCTGTGAAGAGAAAAGTAAACAGGTGGAGATGGAAATTGCCGGGCACTCCCTCAAATTTAATGTTCCTGAGCTTTTACTTGACTGTGACTTTCTAGTGAATGTGCCTAAAATAAAGTATATGCATGGCGTGAAAGTGACTTGTGCGATGAAGAATATATTTGGCTGTAACGCTGTTCAGAAGAAATCTGTTTACCACAATACTCTCAACGAGGCAATAGTTGGATTAAACAAGATTATGCGGACTAGTTTGGTTGTTGCCGACGGGCTTGTTGTTAACTACAAATACACAAAACGGTTGAATCTAGTGATGGCTAGTGAAAACGTGGTTGCTGCGGATGCGGCGGCTTCACGGCTGCTAGGGATAAATCCTAAGTCGGTGAAGCAGTTGTCGTTGGCCTCTCGGGAGAGCCTTGGCGAGTTGGATTTTGTTCCAGTGGGCGATTTTGATTACTTCAAACGTAATTTTCCTAGGAAAGGAATGAAAGAGAATCTGTTTGAACGTGGAGCTTCTGCTTATCTTAGGCTGTTTCACAGGTCCTAAGATAAAAAGAGAAATCCCGAAACAATAGTCAACGCCTGCGCCACTTATTTTTGTGACATAGTTATCTGTAACCGTGTTGTAGAGGCAACCGCTTGGGTGATCCAGACCTGAAAGTAAAATTCCAGACATAGTGCTATTTGATACGATGTTATCTGAAATAGTGCAGTTATTTTGGTCAATATGCATGGGTGATACACATTACTTATCAACACAGCACACATAAAGTTGTCATGGTATTAAGTTCATTACATACCAACTCATCGTATACGGTTTCACTTGAAGCAACCACCATATTCAGCGGAATCATAATCGTTATAATAGCCGCAATTCTGCTGGTTTATAAAAAAGTTCACAAAAAGATACCCTAACCTTCGGTCTCAAAATGCGGTAGCCAGCATGCTAGAACTATGCAAAACCTGTGCAAACGCTTTTGAGGGCATCTTTTCAAAGGTCTTACGTTATCTTATCGAAAAGTGAAAGCATTAAGAGAAAACTTAGGAATGACTATAGACCCATGATTATGAAATTGACAAATATGGCACACAAGTATTCGAAAATTCTTGTAACTGGTGGAGCCGGGTTTATCGGCAGCCACCTTGTAGACAGGCTTCTCAGCGAAGGATTCGAAGTCACTATCATTGATAACCTAGACACTGGACGACTAGAGAATATAGCTCAGCATCAAGACAGAGAAGAATTTCACTTCATAAAAGGTGACATTCGAGACTTCAAACTGGTCAAGGAAATAATGAAAGACAAAGATGCCGTTTTTCACGAAGCCGCGTTGGCAAGCGTGATTCTTTCAGTAAAAAACCCAATTCTCACAAACGACATAAACGTCTCAGGAACGTTGAATCTCCTAAAAGCCTCCGTAGACCACCACGTAAAACGTTTCATATTCGCCTCCTCAGCTGCAATCTACGGCGAAACATCATCACCGCAAAAAAGAGAAGATGTGACACCAACCCCATCCTCCCCATACGGAGTTTCTAAACTTGCCGCAGAAAACTATGTCAAAGTCTTCCACAAAGTTTACGGTCTCGAAACCGTCTCTCTACGCTACTTCAACGTATACGGACCTAGACAAAGCTTTGACATCCAAAGCGCTTATGGCGGCGTAATCACTATATTCACAAAAAGGCTGTTAAGAAATCTGCCGCCCATAATTTATGGAGACGGGGAACAAACAAGAGACTTCGTTTATATAGAAGACGTAGTTCAAGCAAATATGCTTGCTTTGAGACGCAAAAATTGTGTTGGAGAGGTTTTTAACATCGGCACAGGCACAACTGTAAGTGTGAATCAAGTGGCGAATACACTGAAAGAAATCCTGAGAAGAAAAGATTTGAAAAGCATATATGCCGATCCACAGCTAGGCGACTTCCGGCATTGCTATGCTGACATAAGCAAAGCCAAGAAAATTTTGGGTTACAATCCCACGTTCTTGTTCAAAGAAGGCCTAATGAAACTTGTCAATTGGTACAGCAAGAAAAACATCCCAGATGAAGGCAGGACGCCTACCGCAATCTGAGAACATCGGAGCGTGAAAAAAACCATATTCGAATACCGCGCTGGTTAGCTTTCGATTCGATTATTCTTTCTTGGTTTACTGTTTATCGTAGCATGATGTCATAAAATTGCATGAAGATCCGTTCTGCAAACAACCTTGGAGAAAACATTCTACTAAACGATTTGCCCTTTAGCGTGAAAGAGTTTTATCATGCCTATTATGCATTCTGCTCGTTAGGGCTTAGAGAAGTACATGTTATGTTGCATGCTTCTTCTCAGGCATATGCACTGTGAAGGTTAACTCGTTAGTAATAGAGGTCTTTTTATTCACCTTTTTACGCCAACGCCTCACCCAGTCCACATTTAGCTCATCAAGCAACTGCAACGTGTCAGGATCGTTTTCTTCCTCACTCATAACTTATTCACTTCTTCTCTCACTAAAGGAAGGTAGCGCATCGAGTTTTCCCTTGAACCCATCCGGAAAATGCTTACTCCAACAAACCAAATGAAGATTGCCATTGACAACCCTAGGAGTGGCCACTCTGTTTTGCCTTCCCATAAAGTGGCGTTGGGCTGAATGAGTTAATATGGCTTTTTAACATGTACATGTATAGCTAACTAATAAGTTCAATTCTTTTTCAACTGTGAGCACACTCGAAAAAAGAGATCACGATCTCATACAGGCACAAGAACATCAAACATGATATGACAGAAAACAACGTGTCGAAAGGCTTGCAGCGCACTCTGAACATGTGTGGTGATCGTAGGCTTAAAAACTGACAAGTAGCATAACAATCAATGTAAATGGAATGTTGTATTGCTTCATTGTGAGGACCCGCCCTAAGCATGCGCATTATATATTACGTAGCAAGACTTAATAGAGCGCTTAATAGACCTTCTTTAAGAAACAATTGAAGCAACTGGACGAAATTCCGAGGAATCGTAGCTGGAAGGAAAACCGATGGAAAAAATCAAACACTCACAACTTTTTCCACTCCAAATCTTCAGAAACTCAAGCCTGCAAATCACAATACTGAAATCAGCAACCCTCGCATTCGCAGTAATCACATTATACTTCCAAGACCTAAGAATAGTCTTCACCGATGCACTCCAGAATGAAGCCAACAGTTACATCCTGCTCATACCCATACTATTCGCGTATCTGATCTATCGAAAAAGAAAAATGCTTGCCGCGACAACTCTGAGCGAAAACAAAACTCAAGAAAGAAGCACGAAACACACATCAACAGTAGGCGGCGCTCTTCTCTGCATAACCGCTCTCGTACTATACATGTACGGATCACAGACTTTCACTCCCCTACAATACCACATGCGCGCGCGCTGGTGTGGTCCTCAGTATGATGACCCATCAAAAAAAGGTAAACGCCTTCTCGAACATTTTCGAATCTTTAATGATGCCTGCCCGCAGGCGTTATCTTTATAGTGAAGGTTCTCGTTACCAAAAGAGATATGAAGAAAACTTTCAGGAGCATTCTCGTTATAAAACTCATTGGCGAAATGCTCTTCATATACGCTTTGCTCGGCTGGATCTACGGAGTAGCAATACAGTTCCATCAACCCGGGTTGTTACCTTATCAAATTTCTCACCTTACTCCTTGGTTGAGATTGGACACTTTCACGGTTTTGTCGTTTCTTGCCAGCGCACTCGGCTTCTTCATTTGGAGGCTGTTCGCAGAATTGATCGATTGTTCACATGACTATGAAAGTCACTAAATACTGCAGACCGTCCCCATTTTTGTTTTAAGCTTTGCTTATCCCGATTCTGTTAAGTCTTCGGGTGATTGTTCTTCGTGTTAACTGTCGGGTGATAAACGTTAAGTAGTGGTATTTTTTGGTTGGTTAATTTATTTAATAATGACAGATTGTTTCTCTATTGGAGTATTCAGCCAGATAGGACATATATAAAAAAAGAGGGAAAAAGAAAATGAGAAAAACAAAAATAAATAAAAATAAGTTAGTTGCTGTTTGTTTGGTTGTTTTGTTTTTCAGTGTTATCTTTGTGAATTTAGTTAAATTTCCGTTAGTTGGGGCTTCAACTGGAACTTTTGGGTATAGCACAACTTCAAATGTAACTTATTATGGTTACACTGGTTATGTTACTGGAAGTGAATTTCAAGCAACTGCTAACGGTTGGATAACTGATATTTACATTTATTGCGGTGGAAGTGCTAATGCAAGGGTTGCCGTCTATTTGGATTCATCAGGTACTCCAGATGTTCTTTTAGGGCAGAGTACATCTCAAGCTGTAATTGCTGGATGGAATGATTTTTCAGGTTTCAACGTTTCGATTTCAAGCGGAACGAATTACTGGTTTTTTGAGGAATCAGATACAGCAAACATTTTAGGGATTGACGCAAGCGTCAATAATTGTGCGTATATGTCTCTTCCTTATGGTGCTTTTCCTAATCCGTATGGTACTGGTCTTGTTACAAACCCGAGGGTTTCAATAATTTATGCGGTTTATACCACTACTCCAACTCCTACTCCTTTGTCTTATCCAGTAATTGATAATTTCAATAGTCAGAGTTATGCGAATTTTACTGCGACTAATTCTGGTGAATTGGTTTTTACGGATGAGTCACCGATGGAAGGTTCGTATTATTTAGCTTGTTATGACGCAAATAGTAGTGGTATTGGTGGTTATTTGACTTTTACCGTGACAAGTTCGGCTAATCCAATTTATATCGGGTTTTTGCTGAGGGCTAACTATACGATGGATGGGTTACCTTATAATACTTATACGACGTTTCTTCGTTCTTATCCTGATGCTGTTAATACTGGTGCTCAGGATGAGGATGCTCTACAATCGAATGGCACTTTAACGAATTTTTATCTTACTGGTTACCGTGTGTTGCCGAATGAAACTTACTGGTTTGTTAAAATGATTTATGTTGGCAATGGTACTGGAGAGGTTAAAGAGTGGGTTAATGATAGTATTATTTTTGATGCTACTGGGCTTTCTAATGCTGGTAGCGGTGATGTTTCTTCGTTTAATTTTGGGTTTTGGTCCCAAAGCGATAGTGCTGTTAACAGAGAATTGGATTTGGATTATGTTGTTATTTCAACGAGTTATGTTTCTAATCCGTTGACGGTTTCTTCGCCTTCTCCTACTCCAACACCGACACCAACTCCAACACCGACACCAACTCCAACACCGACACCAACTCCAACACCGACGTATACTGATGGCGGCAGTGTTTTGGCGACTCCGACTCCTACGGCGTCTAGTCCGGCTCCTACGGTGGCGCCTTCTGACCTGTCCGTTGCCCAGCCCATTGCTGTTCCTTTCTGGTTCTGGGTTGCGCTTGTTGCGATTGTAGCGGTAGCGGTTGTTGCTGCGTTGATGGTTGCTTCTTCAAGAAAAAAACCTCGTTCTCGCCACAAGAAAGGTGGGAAGTAGAGGTCTTCGCCTTCGTCCTGACCGTAGAAAGCAAGCTTCCGTCGCCCCGAGGCGACGAAAATTCTGGGAAAATCGGCTTCGGAGCAGAACGGCAAAAATTCAAATTGTCGCCAGATTCTTCTATTGATGACCCGAAATGAAGGTTAAGAAGAAAGCACAACCGCAGACAAACGCCCAAAAACAAAACCATCACCCGACAGTTAACACGAAGAACAATCACCCGAAGACTTAACAGTACCACATGTATAGCTAACTAATAAGTTCAATTCCTTTTCAACTGTGAGCGCACTCGAAAAACAACTGGACGAAATTCCGAGGAACCCGTGCTGGAAGGAAACCCGGTAGAAAAAATCAAACAACCTCCACCATTTCTACTCCAAATCTTAAGAAACTTAAGCCTGCAAATAATATTACTGAAATCAGCAACCCTCGCATTCGCAGTAATCACATTATACTTCCAAGACCTAAGAATAATCTTTACCGATGCACTTCAGAACGAAGCCAACAGTTACATCCTGTTCATACCCATACTATTCGGCTACCTGACTATCGAAAAAGGAAAATACTTGCCGTGTTATCGCAAGCATAAGTGTGACCTTCTGTTAAGCGAAGAAGATGTTTTGACTGAGAGCGATGAAATAGTCCGTGGAGCAGCAAGCGTTAGCAGCAAAAACGTCTCATTTGTCTGCGGGAAGTGAAAAGAAGGTTCTGAACTCCGTAAAAAAAATAGTGCGGATAAAGAAACAAAGATTAAAAACCAGACATGAGTCATTTGGACAAGAAGGACTAAACCGAACAACAGAAAACAAGTCTCTATGAATATTCGAAAGCCTTCGATCCATAGCCAGGTGCAAAAATGAAAAGCAACATAATCATAGGCTTGAAAATCGCCGCAGTCGTCTTAGCAACCTTAGCGATTTTCTATCAAGACTTAGCCATAATAGTAAATGACGCCTTACAGAGCGAGTACATGAGCTACATCCTCGCGGTACCGTTCATATTCGCCTACCTGCTGTACCGCAAAAGAAAAATGCTGAGAGCAGCAATCGCTGAAACGAAACGCGAGCCAGACGCAACACGATATTTACCGTTGATTGCAGGGATTTTCCTCGCAGCGACAGCAATACTCCTCTACTGGCAGGGCTCGTACACGTTCACTCCACTCGAATACCACATGATAGCCCTCCCCATCTTCGCAGCCAGCCTAATCCTCATCTTCTTCAACGCGCAAACGCTAAGACAGTCGGTCTTTGCAGTGGCGTTCCTATTCCTCCTAACGCCGCCCCCTCTCGAAATCCTCTACGGCCTGGGCTCCGCGTTATCCACCACAACCTCGCAGAACTCCTACACTCTTGTAAGGCTATTCCAGATACCAGCCACCCTTACGAGCGCATCAGGCACCCCAGTAATACAGATCACCGGAGCAGGCTCCACAACAATGTCCTTCGGGGTGGACATCGCGTGCTCAGGAATCTACAGCCTCATCGCCTTCATAGTGTTCGCATTGTTCACAGCCTACATAATACGAGACAAACCCTGGAAAAAGCTCATCCTCTTCCTCATCGGTTTCTTACTGATCTACACAATCAATATAGCAAGAATAACCACGATTCTCTTGATAGGTTACCAATTCGGCGAACAAACAGCACTCCAACTCTTTCACCTGCTGGGAGGATGGATCCTCATATTCACAGGAACAATCATCCTGCTAACATTCGGAGAAAAAACACTACACGCCCAGATTTTCTCAAAATCAACCGAGAAATGTCCCGGATGCAACCCAAAACCCGAGAAAAACCAATACTCTTGCACCTCATGCGGCAGAATCCTAAGGTCAGCCGCAATCAACTTTCGCAAATCTGACATAGCAAAAATAGCTGCGGTAGCTGTCGTCGTAGTTTTGCTCGTGTCGATTCAAGTGCCAGTATTCGCATTGACAAACGGACCAGCAGAATTACTGATTCAAACCCCAAAAGGAGAGCAGGGAAACACACAGATACTCCCCCAGATCCCCGGATACAACCTCAGCTACGTGTACCGCGACACAAACTTTGAGCAACAGTACGGGGACGATGCAGCCCTCGTATACGCGTACTCTCCAACTGACGCCTCAAAGGAAATGGTGTGGGTGGCCATCCAAGTAGCGCAAAGCCAATCATCTGAACACGGCTGGAAAGTCTGCCTCCAAACATGGCCCATAAGCCAAGGCTACCAGCCAAGCGTAACCCAACTCGACCTACGAGACGTACAAACTCAAGCAAACCCGCCCATAACCGCGCGGTACTTCGCCTTCCAGTATCACAGCACAAACCAAACTCAAGTGGTGCTCTACTGGTACGAAACCAGCACCTTCACAGCAAACGGCACTTCCCAGCAGAAAAGCGTCCAAATAAGCCTGATCACCTATCCACAATCACCCCAAGAAGTGACAACAGCCGAAGACCAACTGTTGCCGTTCGCCACAGCAATAAACAACTACTGGGAGCCCATCAAAACATGGACACCGATAGCCCTATCATTATCCCAACAAAGCCTACCCCTCGCAGCAGCAACCAGCATACCTATTCCCATTATCGCATTACTGTATCTCCTAAGAAAAAGGAATGAAAGAAAAGCAAACAGCCGCGCCTACACTAAACTCTCACAGCCAGCCAAAGACATAATTGACATCGTCTCAGAAACAGAGAAAAAGACCGCATTAACACTAGACAAAATAGCAGACACATACCAAAAAACAACCAACCAAACCATCAGCAAAGACCAGCTAATGCAGAAACTCGCAGAACTAGAAAAAATAGGCATAATAAAAAGCCACATAAAAAACAAGCAAGATGAACCAACACTAACATGGAAAACGCAAATCTAAAAGCTCAATAATCACCGAAAGAAATAATCCTCTTGTTAAGATTTAACCTCTCCGACAAAGGGATAACCAATGAGAGCAAACTCTGCAAAGATAGTCTATTCAACCTTGATCGCAACAGGAGCCGTAGCCCTAGCCACTTCAATAATTTACGCTTCATCAATCCTCGCCTTCATAGGCTTAGGCCTACTCTTCTGGGGAATAACATTCACCTTCATCCGCACAGAAGAATACGTCAAAAAAGCCCTTCTAGACGTAACCGTATCTCCCCAAATGGCAATAATAAACGAAATAATACAAGAAATGGAATGCGAAGGCAACGCAATATACCTACCACCCAAATACCTCAGCGACCCCGAAGCCTACAAAGCCTACATACCAAAACAAAAAGAGGCAGAGCTTCCAACACCAGAACAGACACAGAAACAAGACCCCCAATTTTTCATCGCCTTCATCGAAAATCCTCCAGCTGCATTATTGACGCCGCCAGGCGCTGAACTGGCAAAACTCTTTGAAAAAACCCTCGAAACAAACTTCACTAGAGTAGACCTGCAATATCTCCAACAGAACATGCCAAAACTGTTAATCGAAGACTTGGAAATCGCCCAAAACTTCGAGATGGAAACCGAAAACGACAAAATCCGCGTCAAAATACAAAACTCCGTATTCAACGCTCTAAACAAGGTAACCGAACAACCATCAAGCATCTACTCCGCATTTGGCTCTCCGCTTAGCAGCGCCATTGCATGCGCCCTAGCAAAATCAACAGGCAAACCCATTATAATAGAAAAACAGCAAACCAGCGAAGACGGCAGAGACGTGACCATAGACTACCGTATACTGGAAGAAGAGGAGCAAACAGAACCATGACGTTTCCCCTGGGCTTTTGGGACATAAGCCTCCTACTCGCCGTAACAGCCATAATACTCCTCATAACCTCAGAGTTGCTTTCGCCGCACTACGGCAAAACAAACATACTCATCAACAAGAAAAAACTAAGAAACACAGCAATAATTGTTTCACTCCTCTTCTTAATAACTGTAGCCGTAAGAATAGCCACGATAATCTTAACACCTTAAACTAATTTTTCCAATAGCCACTTCACTGAGCGTAAACTCACTCTTCAACTCTTGCAGCATCCTCAACAACCCTTTCGTGGTTTCCGATTTCGTAACTATTCTTAAATAAGTAAGAAATAATCCGTTTTTGAGGCTGAACTCCATTGAGTAATAACTCCAAAGCTGATGCGCTAACAAAAACGATAATTCAAACTATGAACAAAAGAAAACCGCAAGACGTTAAACAACTCATAACTCTCGTAAGAGAAAGCCTTCCCCTCACTGAAGGAGAAATACTCGACGCCATCCTGAAACTGCAAAGTCAAGGAAAAATAAACCTTGACAATCAGCCTCTGCCAGCCTCACCGAAACTCGCAACCTTCATGAAAACCAATCAAGCCCTCTGGTACTGGGTAACCATAGCAATAGCCACAATAACCGTAGCTGTAGTTTTCACAGTCCCAGAAGACTTCTACCCATGGAGCTACCTAAGAAATGTTCTAGGCATAATATTCGTTCTGTGGCTACCGGGCTACGCATTCATAAAAGCACTCTTCCCAGTGCAAGTGCCAATAAAAACGTCCACAGAAAACCTAGACACTATAGAGCGAATCGCCCTAAGCCTCGGCATAAGCATAGCCCTCGTTCCAATAATTGGTCTACTCCTCAACTACACACCATGGGGCATACACCTAACCCCAATAGTCCTAAGTCTACTCGCGCTAACACTGGTTTTCGCCACAACCGCCGTAATAAGAGAACAACAAATCAAAAAACAAGCGTAGCGCACGCTAATCAAGCGAACTCTGTTCTAGATTATTTCTCCATATGAATTTATAAAGCAGAACAACCATCCTAAATCCGAGGAAAGGAGAATGGGAAAACCAAAAAGCATCGTAGCCTCCATAATAGTAGTCGCGTTGATCTGCAGCTTCGCAGCAATAGCCTACGCCCAAAACACCATTTACGCATTAACCAGCAGTCCTCCAAGCCCTGTCCCAGCTGGCACGAGCGTGACGGTCACCGCCAAGACAAACGATCAAAGAGTGACGCAGGTTCTTTTCGTATGGAAGGACCCAACAAGCCAAACTAGATGGCAGGAAACCGTAACCGTATACCAGAACGGCGCTTTCTGGTACGCCAACTCGACGCACACTCCAGACGAACACGGCACATGGACCGTGGAAGTCAACTTCGCACTAAGCAAAGAATTAATGCATGATACCGTAACCAAGACCATAACGGTAGAAGGAGAGGACCCGTTTTTCCCCGCTCCCGAAATCCCACTGCTAGGCACAGCAGGCGCAATGATCGCGATGCTATTAGGACTCGCTTTCATAGCCAAACGAAAACCTAAAAAATAAGCCTGGCAACGAAAAACACGCAATCCGATTACGCGTGAATTACTAGACAAACCGCGCGCTAGTTGAATCGGAAGCCATAACCCCTGCGGTACGGGATGCGTGGCAACTGGAACCTAACACTTGGGTTCCGAAACCCAAACCCAAAATAAAATGAGTTACAATGATAGGCTCATCTGCGAAACTGTGAGTAGAACCTCCATGCAAGATGTTTTGGCGTTTTTAAATGAAGCTATCCAACTAAGCGATATTCCAAACGTTGAGAAGGGCGAGGTTCTCGTGGGCACGCGTGGAACAGGAAGCTTTCAGCGGTGAAAAAAATTTTCCAGAAATAAGCATGAGGAAGGCTGTGTTTTGCGAAAGAAGCTTGTTATAGGCTCTGTTCAGAGTCAAAAACACCTCACAATACCCTCACAAATCACCTTAAGAATAAAAAGCTACGTATGTGTTTAGCTCACTGAAAAGAAGCTTAATTTGTTCTTCTTTTTTGCCTATAGAGTGAAAATCTTACGAAAAGAGGGCAGAAATGAACCCCATTTTAAAGTCAGCTAAACACATACAAATCTTGTATTCTTAATTTACCAAGATCATCAACATATAGACCGAAGAAACACCGTATAGTATCACTGTTTCGTCATACTTCGGCTCGAACCCTCAGCGGGTTCAATTTTCACTTCCAACACATAGCCAACTAAACTTTTACCCGCATTCGCCCGCTTCTGCAACAGAACAAGCGACAGCCAAGGCACCGCAATGCGCCCATCCCCGCTCATCCTCGCATTACCCCCTA